>JAEIGA010011059.1_pt1 | contig 13694 bp, 14 predicted proteins | sample 9270691 | NCBI WGS metagenome assembly JAEIGA01 (sample SAMN17057246, study PRJNA624740) | gut metagenome | biome: biome; isolation source: fecal sample | host: Bos grunniens | place: China: Xizang | collected 2019
CGAGTCGAAGGCCGTCACCAACAATGCCAAGGAAACGCAAAAGGCATGGTCGGCAGCGGCTTCGGCCATCAACAGCGCAGGAGCAGCAATGCAAAACCTTGAAGACCCAGCGGCCAAGGTGGCTGGAATCGTGATGCAAGCTGTCGCCAACATCGCACTCGGATTTGCTCAGGCTTCGGCAAGTCCGGCAACGGGAGCAGCAGGCATATTCGGATGGATAGCAGCCGTAACAGCTGGCCTTGCCACGATGACGGCCACCATCGCATCCGTTAAGTCGGCCACCAAGGGCGGCTTTGCTGAAGGCGGCATCGTGCCTGGCAACTCATACAGCGGCGACCTCCTCCGCACAAGCGACTACGGCATCAACAGCGGAGAGCTCATTCTCAATCGAGCCCAGCAAAACAACATAGCATCGCAGTTGGAAACTGGAAATGTTCAGCAATCTATCGGAACTCCATACGTTACGGGCGAAATGATATACCTCGGTGTGAGGAATTATCTACGTCGCTCTGGGCGTGGGGAAATTATCACATCCAAATAATTTAATTATGGCTTTACATTGGATTATACCTTTTGTGCCGGATCGTAGCTCTACGACCTATACGGTGAATATTGATGATGACGGATATTCAGGCAACCCCGTAACGCTTATTCCTGCAAACCAACCATTAGAAACGCAGGAGGCGGACGACGAAGACATGTTTATTCCCATCCGCACACAGACAGGATATGTGAGCATAGAGGACACCGGCAAGGACGCGGACGGAAATGCGTTTAACTGGAAGCAGCTTATGCCATCCAACGACAAGTCGCGTAAGGTCATCCTTATGGACAACTCCTCGCACGAACTTTGGAGAGGATATTTGCAACCTCAGACTTTTTCCGGCCACCCATACGAAAATATTCAGGAGCGAAAGTTCCCAGTCAGATGTCCGTTACAAGTATTGAAAGGTGTTGAAGTCGATGCGACGGTGCGCGACATCAAGAATTTTGCCTATTTGCTTAATGAAATCATAGTTGCAACCGGGTACGACTATGAGGAAATCATATTCAGCGGTACAGTCAATATGGTTAAAGAGCGGCTACTGTACAAGATAGATTGGATGAACTTCTTGGAAGAGACCCAGGAGGGTGACATCGTTGCCAAATACGACTATTACCAACTGCTTGAAGAAGTATGCCGCTTTTACGGATGGACTTGCAGGACATACAAGACAAATATATACTTCCTTTCTCCCGACGAGGAATTCTATACCGACATGACCGTTCTCCGAATGCAAGACTTGGAAACGTTGGCAGACGGAACAGACGTGCAACTTCAGACAACCGAATCTTACAGCGGCATCAACATTGAGGACGAAATATATGCAAGCACAGACCAAGAACTGACCATCCACCGGGGAGCAAGAAAGGTGACGCTCGAAGCCGACATCAACAAACAGGAAGTCATTGTGAAGATTCCATACAGCAAGATAGAGGAACGATACAAGACTAACACCCCGACAGATTACCAATATGGCACAACAGGGCATCACTTTATTCTTAATAGCCCCGACTATACTTACGGAAGCCGTTATAAGTTGCCGGACATGATAATCGAAACAAGCGGATTGTCGAATTCACTTAATTATGGCGCAAGTTTCCTCGTACAGGAATACTACGAAGGAGCATTGACCTATAAGCACAATTACAATTGGAGCACATCATTGAAGGTGAAGGGTCAATTTTTTTGGCAAAGCCCGCTGTTCAGGATGTACAGCATAGCACCTCACAACTACGACCACGGCGTTTTTGTCATCAGCGCAGGGAGCAGCCAAGTATTCACCACCACCACGCGCAACGAATATACTGGCAACGGTAAATTGTTCTGCACGCTTTCCATCGGAAACAAGTGGTGGAACGGCACATCATGGCAAGATACAAACGTAGGGTTCGAGATACCAATCGGGCGTGAGGGACAGCCTGAAGGTACGGGCACTGGTTCCATCATCACCAACCGTGCATTGAATGGCCCGTATAATGCCTACGAAGGATACGGTATTCCCATTGATTCGGCAATGGGCGGAATCGTGGACTTTCAAATTAGCGGTGTGGATTTGGACAACACGCATAGTCAGGAAGAATCCGTTGAACTTACGAACTTGGAGATGAAGTTCGTTAGAATGAAAGCCTACTCAGAATACAACGACCGCCAAAGCAACATATACACGAAGGAGAACACGTCGGAATTTACCGATGAAATATCCATTGACACCATCTTTGCCACGAACAACGGAAATGCGCTTGGCATCGGCATAGTCATGAACGAAGATGGCTCGTACTGCGATTCCATGCACTATGACTACGAAATCGGAGATGCGGACGAACGGCCAGAACAACACCTTGTTGACAGAATTGCAGCATGGAATGAAACTGTCAAGAACGTCGGCACGTTCGAGATACGGACGGAACTGCTGGACGTGAGCCCAGAGGACATAGTAGAGTGGCCATTCGGTGGTATTGGCTATCCCGTAGCCATCAGCCACAAGTGGAGAAAAAATGTAACGATTTGTAAAATAATGGAAAGATGATACTACACGGACGTAACCTTATCATTAAGGCTGACGGGGAGGCGTTGGCTGCATCAAAGTCTTGCACGATAGACATTCAGTCGGACGACATTGAAGTGAGCAGTCCGCTGACGGGGATATGGAAGACGTACATAGCCGGAAGGCGGTCGTGGAAGGTGAGCGCGTCGGGGCTTGTCACTGTGCCGGTGGACAACCACGTGGACGTGGTGTCAGCGGCACGAGGGGCGTTCGGATATGCCGCCGTCAACGGACAGAGGGAATACGGTGACGCTCCGGGGTTCCACGTGGTGGTGTATCTCATCGAGGCCGACGAGATTCCCGTGGAGCACGTCTATACCTACGACATGACACAGCCGGACGGAAGTCTCGACCAGGGCGTGACAAGCGTTCTGACCGAGTACCCTCCATCGCAATTCCCCATTGCCATCTTCACAAATGCTAATGCCGACCTGAGCTACGGCCACGACAGCGACGTATGGGCGAACATCAAGCAAGCCTTCGGCATTGATTTCGTCACGCCGGCCAACACGGCTGTCACTTCGTTTGCCCTGTTCAGTACGCCGGAGGACGGTGCCACATTCAAGGTGTCGGCGCAAGGGCTGGAGGTGGGTGTGGAGCGCGACCTCTACGAGGGCAGGGCCGTCAAGAGTGCCGCCACGTTGAAGGCTATGGCGCAGCGCGTGGGGCAGACGTTCACGCTCTCCACCGTGGTGCGTGGCACGAACGGCGAGGACGAAGCCTTCTCCGGACAAGCTCTCTGCAAGCGGTTCCATGTGGCTGGGGCGGTGGGTAACCTCATTCAGGGCAGCTTCGAGTTCCAAGGGAGCGGAGCGTTGGAGTGAAGCAGTAAACCCACGGCGCGATATGGCCCGAAAAGTGAAAGTAAAAAAGAACGTAACAATGAAATGGCTAACCCTGACAAAGATTAAGGCCCAGCTTCGCATAGAAGAGAACTTCCACGACGAGGACACGCTGCTTGAGGACCTTGGCGAGGTGGCCGAGGATGCGGTGCTCGACATCGTTCGGAGGACGTATGAGGAAGTGGTGCAGACCTACGGCGGCGTTCCCAGCCGGCTCCGGCAAGCCTCGCTGATGCTGACCGACCACCTCTATCAGAACCGAGGACTCACGTCGGCACAGTCGCTGAGCATCATCCCCTACACCTACGACATGATGCTGAAGCCCTTCATGAAGCTGACATACGAAGAATTAGACTAAGTATTAACCCATAAAAAGAAAGAAAATGGATAATCAAAGGAAAACCATTACGTTCGGGCCAGTCGGCAAGTACGACAACCTGAACCCCCAGGTGGAGCCCGTTCGGTGCAAGTATGCCGACATGGTGGCCATGCGCGATGAAGGCAAACTCATCCCCGGCCAGCTGTATCGAATCACGGACTACGTGACCACAACGGCACAGGTCGACACGCAGAGCGCGGGACACCAGTTCGACCTGCTGGTGCAAGCCGCGACCCCGACAAGTCTCAGCGAGACGGCCTTTGCCACCCGGCATGACGGCGACGAATACTTTGCTACGGCACGGCTGGAGGCGTGGAAACTGAAGTATTGCCTCGACAACGATGTCAACCGCTTTGCCTGGGCCGACACGGAGCAGGGAAAGGGTGTCATCTACGAGATGGAGGACGAGTGGAACAACCGTCTGCCCTACGACTTCAAGAACATCCAGTTCAAGCGCACGTACTGCGAATCCGTCCCATTCGACGAAACACCCGGTGCTGCGTATTATGCCATTCCGGGCATGAGGACGGGTCCCGAAAGTTCCCTGGCTCCCGGCATAACTGAGGGCGATGACATCTACGCCTACACCTTCTCGTGTTTCGCGACGCTTGAAGGTGACCATCTTTCAAACCCCGCCCAGGCCGACGCATCGATGGGACTGTTCCAGACAGAAGTCACGATGGATGCCGATTACGGAGATTCTCCTCGTCCGTCAAACAACGTGATGGACCCCTACTACGTCAGTCAGTCCATCGACGACGAGCCACTGCGCCGCGTTCGGGCCCTGCCTAACATCACGTTCCAGCAATTCAACGTGGACGAGTTCTCCTACCACGTGTCAGACAACCACATCGGCGGCATGTGTCACGACTGGAGTTGCCGCAGCCGCAACGTATATGGCAACAACTTCGCGGAAGCCAATGTCGAGTATTGCTACTTTGCTGAAGTCATGCAGTGCGACTTCGGCAGTGCCATCGTTAAACGCTGTGACTATAGCGGAGCGTTGATTGTCGGATGTGACTATAGCGGAGCAGCAGTTTATAATTGCGACTTTAGCGGAGCTTATATTGAAGATTGTAACTTTAGCGGAGCTGATATTGGAGATTGTAACTTTAGCGGAGCGGATATTCGTAGATGTGACTATAGCGGAGCAGAAGTTTATTATTGCGACTTTAGCGGAGCAGAAGTTTATAATTGTGACTTTAGCGGAGCGCAGATTCATAACTGTGACTTTAGCGGATCTTATATTGGAGATTGTAACTTTAGCGGAGCGCAGATGCGTAGCTGTGACTTTAGCGGAGCGCGGATTCGTAGCTGTGACTTTAGCGGAGCAGATATATTGTATTGTGTCTTCGAGAATAGTATCATGTTTTGCATTTTCTCACACGCAGAGTCTTGTATATTCGGGCGCGGAATCTCGGGTACAGGCAGTTGGCAACACGTCATCCAGACGGGCTTCCTGAAGGGAGACGAACAACTCAAGATGGTGGTTGGTGTCGCCCTCGGTGTCATCTACAAGCAGGAGGTATCGTGTGACGCAAATGGAGATTTGGTAATCTCAGACCCATTCGCCTGAACTGAATATTCGCGCAATGGTGCAGGATATGGCATCCATCGGGACTTAAATTTCGTGACAGCGGGCAGCAACGTCCCTGCCTACGGGATTCCAGTACAACACACAACAACTATCCGCTAAAGTAAAACAAATATGCTGAGAAAAATCCGATACCGACTTGTATGGAACCGCTCGGGGCGGCTGAATGCTCGCGGCGAGGGGCTGGTACAGATAGAGATGGAACAGGCTGGACGACGCATGTACCTCTCCACCCACACCTACCTGAAGCCCGGACAATGGACCGGAGGATTGGTGTCTGACTGCCACCCTCTGCACGACGGGCTCAACACGTCGCTGCTTACGCAACAGATGGAGGTGGAGCGCGTGGAACTGGACTACATCCGTCAGGGTGTCTATCCTACGCTGTTGATGGTGCGCGATGCCGTGCGCGACCGTATGTCCCCTGGCGCACGGCTTGCCGACTTCATCCGCGAGATGATGCAGACCGGGCAGCGCAAGGAGCATACACGGCATGGCTACATGACGTTGGCCAATTCCCTCGAACGCTGGCACAGGGGACTGACGCTTCCCGACGTGGACTATACGCTCATACGCCGCTACGAAGACTCGCTGCACGAGGCGGGGCTGGCACACAACACCATCGTAGGCCGGCTGCGCCAATGGAGTGCAGTCATGGGCGAGGCCGTGCGCCGGAGATGCCTACAGCAGAACCCTTTTCGCCGGCTACCAGATAGGACGCATGGAGGCGAAGCACGGATACCTGACCCAGACGGAACTCGACAGGCTGGAACGTATGCCGCTGACCGACCGAAGGGCACGCGTGCGCGACTGCTTCCTGTTCTGTTGCTGGACGGGGCTTCGGTTCAGCGACCTGATGACCTTGCGGCGTGAGCATATCGACAGAGGATGGATCGTGAAAACAATGGTCAAGACGGGATACCGCGTGGAGGTTCCTCTCACGGTCATCTTCCAAGGCAAGGCGCAAACCATGCTCGACCGCTACGATAGCGACCCCGCAAGACTGACACACAAGGTTGGCAACAACAGTGCCGTGAACCAGACGCTACGCGAACTGCTACAGACATTGCAACTCTCGTTCAAGGCCACATTCCACACCTCGCGCCACACGTTCGCCACGCTGCTCCTGCAACAGGGGACGCCGATGGAAGCCATACAACAGATGCTCGGGCACCGCAAGATTGAGACGACACAGATATATGGCGAACACGACCGACAGACACTGAAGGCCGCGCTCGCTTCCAGTAAACCCCGGACGCGGATACGCACGAAGGGTAAGAACACATAACCAATATATTGATAAAATGAAAGAAATTATCACAGGAAGCCGCGCCTTCTTCAGCGGCATGGAGGGCTTCGCGCCCAAGGATATGGACATCGTGACAATGGTCGAAGCCAAGGACGTTTCCTTCGCATGGATGCGCCAGACCAGCAACGGCTCCGTTGACAAGTTTGAAATCGTTCGCCGACCGAAGGAAGAACTCATTGCACACGCCGTGGAGAAGGCGCGCCCCATGGCCATAGCACGCTTCCTCACGCCCGAATTTGCCGAAGAGATTGGGCTTGAGGTTGCAGATCTGGAGGCACTGAAGCCCATGCGCGACGCGCTTGACAAACGTCATGCCTACCTCGGCACCATTTACGATGCCTACGTGAAGAATGGCAAGATGTCGCTGACCAAGAAACAACTGGAGGAAGCCTTTGCCGTCTATCAGGCCGCACGCCCGAAGAAAGAGCCGGGCAGAAAGACGAAGCCCAATGAGCTACAGTAGCGGCATGTTGAAGCACCGCGTTGCCATCCTGAACCGAAGGGAGGCACAAGCAGGAAGATTTGGGCTCGACAGCTCCGGCATCGAGTTCGAGCCTTCCACCACGGTGTGGGCAAGCGTGGATTTTGCACGAGGCAAGATGGCCATGAACGCCGGTGCGTTGGACGTTTACGGCGTGGTCATTGTCCGTATGAGGTGGAACAGCATCGTGAACGAACGGAGCCGAATAGCATACGACGGACGGACGTATCAGATTCTGGGCGACACCTTCCACGCAGACCGCCAGGAGAACACGATACAGTTCCATGCCCAGCAGGTGGTGAACGAAAGGTAAACCCACGACATGAATACGCCTGAAAGTAAAGAACGAATGAATATGGATAATTTCTTTTCTCACTTCCTTAGAAAGCGCGAGGCACCGACGGCACCGAGCGTGCCCGGCGTGCCTTCGTCGTCCACCGAGACGACGGAGGTGGGCGGCGGCACGTTCGAGTCGCGGATTGTCTATGCCCAGAGCCCCGACGTGGCCTGCACAGTCAGCGCGGTGTATCGCGCCACCGTGCTGCGTGCCGACACGATGGGCGTGATGCCAGTCCAGTACCGCAAGAAGGACACGGAGAAGGGCAACTTCACGACGGACATGGTTGGGTTTGGACGACGCATGAACTACCTGTTGCTGGAAGAACCGAATCCCATCATGACCGCCACCGATCTCTGGCGGCTGGTGGAAATCAACCGCCTGTTCTACGGCAATGGCTTCGTATATATCGAGCGCGACGAATTTGGCTTCCCCCGCCACCTTTGGCTCATACGTCAGTGCGGCTACAACATCAACAACGCCACCTACGCCAGCATCGTCTATCTGACCGACCGCGGCTACCAGACGCGCGTTAACGTGCCGTCGTCGGACGTGCTCTTCTTCCCTAACACCTTCCGCTATCCGAACGGCCTGGGCATCCCCACACTGCGCTACGCCTACGAGACACTGACGCTGAACAAGACGCTCAGATCGCAAGCCTTGGAAACGGCTGCAAAGGGAGGACGCATGAAGGCTTTCATCAGTGAGCAAGCACCTGCTGCCGGCTATTCGCCCATCTCGCAGGGAATGTTCGACCCCGGACAGATGAAGAGCTACGCCAAGGAGATTAACGAGGAGGTCTATCGCCAGGACATAGTGGCCCTGCGCGGGCTCGACAAGGTGACACCCATCTCCATGACCGCCCAGGACATGCAAATGATTGAGCAGTCGGGAATGACATACGACGACGTGGCCCGCTTCTGGGGCGTTCCACGTCCGCTCTTGATGCTCGACACCAACTCGCACTACAACGACTATCAGAACGCCACGATGGAGTTCCACACCCGTACCATCCTGCCACAGAAGACGGGCAACGAGAAGGAAATCAGTCGCAAGCTCATCGGCTTCAAGGACTACGGCGTGCGCGACATCCACATCTGCGAGAAGCCCCTCTTGGCAATGGACCCCGAACGTCAGGCGAAGGTCAACGAGTCGAACCTTCGGACGGGCGTAATGACCGTGAACGAGATTCGCTCCGAGATGGATATGCCAGCCGTGAAGGACGGCGACATCGTCTATGTCCTGACCAACCTTGCCGAACTGGGCAGTGCCAAGCTGCGCGACGTGGCAGGAGGCGGGCGACCGGCGACGGAGGAACAACCGCCGGCAGACGAGAAATAGACCGTCACGTGACAGTTCGACAACTGTTACGTGTCAGTTCGCAAGTTGTTACCTAATGATTAAAAATTGACAGCTATGACAGAGAACCCCACGAAGGAGGAAATCGACGCCCTGGAGCGTGAAGTCCTCGAACAGAGAAGAAGGCGCGAAGGACGCGTCCGTCGCGCAGTAAACCCCGCACGATAAATGGCACGAACATTAGACACCAACGAACAAACGATATGAAGCAAACAAGATTTATCCCAATTGAGTCCTGCGGACTGCAACTTCGTGAACCGCAGGAAGGGCAGACGGAGAACCGCGAGATTGAGGGCCGCCCCATTGTCTTCGGCGTTCGCTCCGTGAACCTCACGCCATGGTCTTCGACCCGCAAGGTCTATGAGGTGCTGGAGCCGGGTTGCATCAGTCGCGAACTCTTGCAAAAGTCCGACGTAATCCTGAACCTCAACCACTCCAACATGGTGCCCGACGTGCTCGGTCGTTACCGCAACAACCCCGACCGCGACACACTCTCCCTCGAACTCCGAGGCGACGGCATAGACTGCCGATGCAACCTGCCTCGAACGAACAATGCCGACGACACCTTGGAGCTGATCCGACGCGGCGACATCGACGGCATGTCCTTCGCCTTCGAAGACGACTACGAGGACACGGAGAACGGAGTCAGCTATGAGCGAACGAAGGACGTGGAGGACGGCAAGGAGGTATGGCTTCGCCACGTGAAGCGCATCACAGGCCTCTACGACGTGGCAATTGTCACCCACCCCGCCTACACCCAGACGACGGTCGGCACGCGCGAGCAGTCCGATGCCATAGACGCGGCCATCGAAGCCCAGCTCCAACGCGAACAACAGACAGCACCAGGTTCCGTACCCGGCGGCACCGCCGACGGCCAATCCCAAGAGTCCGAGGAACAGCGAGCCGCCCGGGAAGCCGCCGAAGCCGAAGCAGCAACCAAGGCAAAGGAGGAGCAGGAACAGCAGGAGCGCGAGCGGATGAACGAACAGCGACGGCTCCGTCAGCGTGCCCACATGACAATCGACAAGACAATCACAGAACTTTATTATTAACCCTTAAAAACGTTTGAAAATGGGAAAAATGACAAAGACTCAGATTCAGGAGCGTCAGCTCGCAATCTGGAACGAGATGGACAACATGGAGCGTCTGTCTCGTGAAGCAAACGGCGGAGAAATCAAGTTCACAGACACTGAGGCCGCCAAGTACGATGCACTCGTCCGCGAGAGTGCAGGTCTTTCTGCCCGCGCAAAGGCTATGGCCAGCGACGCTGAGCTGAAGAACATCCGCTCCAACGAGGAGAAGGGTGCCAAGCTGCGCGAGATGTTGCAGAACTGCGTTCGCAAACGCGAGAACGCCACCACCACACTGGCTAACGCCGTGACAACTGGCGACGACCAGAACGAGAACGCCAACCTCGAGGCAGGTGGTCTGATTCCCGTCACCATCCGAGAGATTATCGACACCAAGGTGCCTGGCATCGAACTGCCCGACTCCTTGCAGATTGTCACAGGCGTGACAGGCACCGAGATCATCCCCTACTCGACCAACGATGTAGAGTTCACCGTAAACGGTGAGGTGCAGAAGGTGGGCGAGCAGGCTCTCGACTTCGCCAACATCCAGGCAAAGCCCGTCCGCGTGGCCGCTTCGCTGGCCGTTTCTCATCGTGCCATCGACAACGCCGCCTTCGACATCATGGGCTTCATGGTCTTCAAGATGCAGAAGGGCTGGGCTATCTTCCGTGCCGTCCACATCTACGCTCACGGCAACTACGCCAAGCTGCCTTCGCCCTTCGCAGAGGTGACAGCCGAAGAGCTGACCCTGGACGAGAACATCGGCAAGAACCTCGCCAAGAAGATTGCCGAGATGTACGACCTCGGCTTCGAGGGCGACCCCGAACTCATCATGGACAAGGTGACCGAGGTGGAGCTGGCCTTCACCAAGCGCATCCCCGACAGCGCAGGCGACCGTACCGTGGTGGAGGACGGCAAGTGTGTCGGCTACAACTACAAGGTAAGCCCCTACGTTGACTACAGCATCAACGCCAACGGCGTGGCCACCAAGGACGAAGACCGCTACATCGCCATTGGTCACTTCGGCTACCTGAGCGAAGAGCAACATGGGGAATTTCGATTCAATGTTGATGCGACATCGGCCGAAGTCTTTAACCGAGCCACTGTTGTAATATCAATGACCACGGACTACAGCCTTACAGAGCTGTCTTCCAAGGTCAACGGAAACGACTCCGGCAAGCCCCAGGCCTTCAAGCTCATCAAGTTGGTTGAACCCGAACCCTAATCTTTTGTCGTTCATAGTTCCGACGGTGCTCAGTGACGGCTCCGATGCAAGGGCAAAGGTTGCTTGCCGCTGAGCACTTTAATCTCTAACTCCAATCTCTTAGTCTCGTATGTCGTGCCACTGGCACGACTCCCCAACAAACCACTCATCACACCCCAGGAATGAGCCTACAGACAGACATAATCTTCGTCAAGGCATTGCGCTCCAACGCTTTGCTCATTTCACGGCTACCAGCCGGCGATGTCTATAACACCGCCATAGCACTGCCCGATGAACAAGCCGACAATGCCGACGTGCCCTACATCATCGTCTCGTTCGACGGCCTGAACAACCAGGACACCACGAAGGACAGCTCCTACGAGGGACTGACCGACATGGTGACGATCGGCATCGAGATAGCCGCCGAGACGCGCCCCCAGTTGGCAGAACTGGCCATCATGGTCAGGAATACTATTGCCGACTACTTTAGACAGCACGTCACCACGATTAACGACGAAGACTACGACCTCATTCCCAACAGCTATCAGTTGCAGGCTCAGCCCGTCCAATACGACTCGCTGAAGCCATGCTTCTGGCAGCAGTTGACATTCACGTGTGACACTAACCCAGACTAACTATGGCAAAAAGAACAGAACAGACAACCGAAGCTCCCATTGAGGAGCAGAAGGAAACCGTAGAGCCCACCACGACCGAGTCTCTTATTGAGGAACAGGAGGCACCCACGACCGAGGCAACTACATCCGAGGAGCAATCCCCCGCACCAGGTCCCGTACTTGAAGGCACTGCCTTCGGCTCAACCACAGCCGAAGCATCCCCCGACTTCTCCCCCCTCATTGACGACCTCCGTAAGAAGGGTTCCACCCAGCTCACCGCCGACACCCGCGAGGCCCTCGCCTCACTCTACAAAGCCCTGAAGTCACAAGCGTGCGGCATCTACCTTGCAACAGGTGCAGTCGCTCGCATGAACGACGGGAAATTTCTCATAAAAATTTTTAACATTGTTAAAAAATAAAAATATGGCAACACTAAAAGGTCAAAACCTTCGCATATACACCGTAAGCAGTTCGCACCCGAATGAGGGTCAGGTTATCGCGATGGCAACAAACTGCACGATAACGCTCACTGGAAATACTGAGGAAGCTACACACAAGGACATTGTAGGAATGTCCTCTATGCCCACGATAACGAGCAAGGCGTGGTCTGTGCAAGTAGAAACACTGAATGTCGTTGACGCAAGTGCCATGCTGGCTATCGCTGCTGCAAGTCTGCCTGTTTGGCTTAAATGGGACACAAGCAGCACCACTGACAACCAGACAGCACAAGGAGCCCTTATGGCCCGATATGGTATGGCATATCTGAATGATGTTACATTTAACTTCAACGACCGTGAAAATTCCACTACATCGCTTCAATTCACGGGAAGCGGAGAGTTGCAACAGCTACATGCAGACCCTGTGACGGATCTTGTGCCAGTGAATAACACCTTCACTAAGGGACAGTTCGTAAGGCTGTTCCTCGGAAGCGATAGCTTTAACACGCCGGAAAAGGTGATTGCAGCAGCCATGCAGCTGTCTTTGCACATCAGCGTAACGATGGAAAATGCAACAACAAAAGACACCGATACCGATTGGCAGATACAAGAGCCGACGGCTGTCAATTTCGACATCACGACTTCTGCGCTTGTACAGAGTGGTGAGACAATAACAAGTCAAGTTGGCGGTCAAGAGATTTCTGACATACTTGACATTTATGAAAATGCTCTTCCCGTAAAGTTCCAGATAGCCAACGTAGGAGGACCCAATCAGCGAGAAAAGTATTCTTCTATCGCCATGGGGTCTGTTGTATTGTCTCAACTCACCATCAACGGCCCCAATCGGCAGAACGCTACATATCAAGCAACGCTGTCTGGTTACGGCCCCATCTCTGTGTCTGGACTTTATATCAAGTCGAGGTCGTTCAATCTTCCAATCAGTCAAGCACAACTGAAGGCTGCTGGCGACAACAATGCCATTGAGTTGTCTGAGGTTGTATCTGCAAGTGAACTTGTTAGCAAGTTACACATCGGATATATTACGAGCGGGGCAACGGCAGAAGCTGATTTGGCGGTTGATGAATCCAGCGTGGCTGTAAGCATTAGTGGAGGAACAATGTTCTATCTCACGCCGTCTGGAGATGGATATGTTTGGGTGCTCACTGGCATAGCCCAGACAGGTCCCACATGGGCATATTTTTATGTCTGAATAAAACACAATTTCCCCGCATCGCCATCTATGCGGTGCGGGGATTTTTTTCTTTTTCATTTTTGCAACAAACAGAACTATGAAGACATCGACAACAACCATCGCCGGCAAGGAAGTCACCCTTGCCTACTGCTACGGCACGGAGATAGCCTACAAGGACTTCACAAACGAAGACATCAACGACTTCATGCCCGAAGTAGCCGAAGCACTTAATTCCAACCGTATGCCTGACATCAAGAAGACCGTCTATCTTATCTTGTCAGCAATGAC
>JAEIGA010011060.1_pt1 | contig 13694 bp, 8 predicted proteins | sample 9270691 | NCBI WGS metagenome assembly JAEIGA01 (sample SAMN17057246, study PRJNA624740) | gut metagenome | biome: biome; isolation source: fecal sample | host: Bos grunniens | place: China: Xizang | collected 2019
AACGGACTATCCTATCGAGATGTCGCCATTGTGTAAGCGTCACCGCGACAACAACGACCTTACAGAGCGTTTCGAGCTCTTCGTAAATGGTAAGGAGTTGTGTAACGCATACTCGGAGCTTAACGATCCTATCGACCAGCTCGAGCGCTTCGAGGAGCAGATGCGACTCTCGGAGAAGGGTGACGACGAGGCTATGGTCATCGATATGGACTTCGTGCGCGCATTGGAGTATGGTATGCCTTCATGTTCAGGTATGGGTATCGGCATCGACCGCCTCACGATGTTCATGACTGGCGAGACCTCTATCCAGGATGTGTTGTTCTTCCCTACTATGCGTCCCGAGAAGAAGGTTGTTGCTGATGCCGAGGAGGTTTATACCGAGGCAGGCATCCCTGCTGAGTGGGTTGCAGTTGTTCAGAAGATGGGTTATATCACCCTTGAGGCGTTCAAGAACACCGCTTCGACAGGTGGCATGAAGCTCTTCAACGACCTTTGCGGCTTCAACAAGAAGAACAAGCTCGGTCTCGCAACAGCAGAGATCAAGGCTTGGATCGAGGCGCAGGCTCAGTAATTGGTAAAACATAAAAATAAATAGAGACTATGAGAAAGAAGATTGTTGCGGGCAACTGGAAGATGAACACCTTGCCCGCGGAGGGTGTAGAGCTCGCTAAGGGCGTTGCAGCAGGCAAGAGCAATGTTTGTGACTGTGTGACTCTTATCGTATGTCCTCCTTTCACACACCTTCACAGCGTTATCGAGACTTTGAAGGGTTCTAACATCGCTGTTGGTGCGCAGGACTGCGCAACAGAGGTTAAGGGTGCTTACACTGGCGAGGTATCTGCAGAGATGATCGCAGCGCTCGGTTGTGAGTATGTTATCCTTGGTCACTCGGAGCGTCGTCAGTACTATGGCGAGACATCTGAGACCTTGAACAAGAAGATGGCACGCGCTTATGAGAACAACCTCAAGCCTATCTACTGCGTAGGTGAGAACCTCGAGGAGCGTGAGGCAGGTCGCCACTTTGAGGTGTGCAAGCAGCAGATCGAGGAGGTGGTATTCAACCTCACTGAGGAGCAGTTCGCTCAGCTCGTTATCGCATACGAGCCAGTTTGGGCTATCGGCACAGGCAAGACTGCTACTGCTGAGCAGGCAGAGGAGATTCACGCTTACATCCGCGAGGTGTTGCGCTCGAAGTTCGGCGCAGCAGCTGAGGAGTGTGCTATCCTCTATGGTGGCTCATGCAAGCCTACAAACGCTGCTGAGATCTTCTCTAAGGAGAACGTAGATGGTGGTCTTATTGGTGGTGCTGCCCTCAAGGCTGAGGACTTCCTCGGTATTGCAAAGGCATTTTAGTTAGCCCCCAAGCCACATTTCAATATGGGCAATAGGGTGGCCTCGCGCTGCCCTATGCAGACAACAATGCCGCCAATGGGATGTACTTCGAGTACTACCATTGGCGGCATTGCCTATAATAACAAGTGCTGTCCAGTATATTGGACAGCACCTGCTATTTTGTTACACTTGAGAGTGGTTATCGTCGCTATTCAGCGCAGATATTTTCAAATTGTAGGTCATGAGTCTCAGTAGTCTCAGACTCCTCATTTACGTTTTCAATCATTATTGCGTGTGTTGTTTCTTCAATCTCCGCAGCCTCGGCCTCAGGTGTTGTGTCCACCACGATAAAGAGGTATTTCAACACAAAGAGTATGGCAAGGATGTACATTACGACGGTGAGTCGCTTGTATTTGCCGCAGAGCATATTGAGCACTACGTAACATATCATGCCGATAAGTATGCCATCTGAGATTGAGTATGACAGCGGCATGAGGATGATACAGATAAAGGCTGGGATTGACTCGGTGTACTCACTGAAATTGATATTGCGAATTGGCTCGAGCATCAACAGACCCACGATGATAAGCACGGGGGCTGTAGCCGCCGAAGGGATAGAGAGAAATAGAGGCGAGAAGAAGAGTGACACCGCAAAGCAGCATCCCACGACAAAGGCAGTCAAGCCCGTGCGGCCACCCTGTGCTACGCCTGCGGCACTCTCAACGTATGTCGTGGTGGTCGAGGTGCCAAGAAATGCACCGCTTGTTGTGGCGATAGCATCTGCCATGAATGCCTGATTAAGACGCTCAATGCGACCATCTTTGTTAACCATGCCTGCGCGCTGGCACACGCCGATAAGCGTGCCTACGGTGTCAAACATGTCGATAAACAGGAAGGTGAATACCACCACCAACATATCAAGTGTAAAGATGTTCTCCCACTGGAACTTGCAGAAGATGGGCTCGATGGATGAGGGCTGTGATATAACGCCCCTGAACTCGGTGATGCCCATAGGGATGCCTATAAGCATGGTGATGAGCACGCCGATGAGCATTGCGCCTGTTACCTTTTTAATATATAGTACACTCGTGATTGTAAGACCAATAATACCGAGTAGTGCGGGGCCTTTGGTAATCTCACCCAGTGTCACGAGCGTAGCATCGCTCTTAACGACTATGCCCGCGTTTTGCAAGCCGATAAACGCAATAAACAGACCAATACCGGCACCTATGGCGTAGCGCAGGTTGGTGGGAATGGCATTTACGATTGCCTCGCGCACGTTGGTTATGGTGAGCAGAATGAAGATTAATCCTTCAAGGAATACGGCGGTAAGGGCGAATGACCAGTGGTAGCCCATGCCCAGGCAGACCGTATAGACGAAGAAGGCGTTGAGTCCCATGCCTGGTGCAAGACCAAATGGGAGCTTGCCCCATATCGCCATTGCGAAGCAACCAATGATACCAGCAATGGCTGTTGCTGTGAACACAGCACCGCTGGGCATATCCAACTTGCTGAAAATGTCGGGATTAACGGCGAGGATGTATGACATCGTAAGGAATGTCGTTATGCCAGCCAGAATTTCAGTGCGCACGTTGTGGTGCTTGCTGTCGAAACCGAATAGTTTTTTGAGCATGTGACTTAATTGTTTGGGTTAAATAGTGTTAATGTGCCAAAGATACGAAAATTTCTTAGTTTGACCAAGAGTGATAACCTATTCATACAAAACAGACAGGGTTGTCCAATAGTATCGGGCAACCCTGTCTGTTATATGCGAGCCTCGCTATTAATGCTCGTGCTCCTCGTCGTGATCAAGGACAACGCCATACTCGTTGTGGTTGGTGAGCAACTTGCCGTCATGCTCGCCAGTGAGTGTGCGCAGGAATGCCACCATAGCATTGGTCTCGGCATCGGTAATCTCAACATCGCACTGGTAGAGGGCCATGTCGCGGACAGCCTCATCCATCGTAGCGCGTGTGCCATCGTGGTAGTATGGCCATGTGAGCTCCACGTTGCGCAAGCCAGGTACCTTGAAGCGGTGGCGGTCACGCTCCTCCTGTGTCTGCTTAAAGCGACCGTTATCCTCCTCGGTAAGCTCCATGCCGCGAGCATCGAAGTAGTGGCGGCGGAGACCCATAAGCTCATAAGACTGACCACCGAGGTTAGGACCTACGTGGCAGGTTGCGCAGTTATACTGCTTGAAGAGCTCATAGCCCTTCAACTCCTCCTCGTTGAGTGCGCTGTCGTCGCCGAGCAACCACTTGTCGAAGCGTGAGTTAGGTGTTGTGAGCGTACGCTCGAACTCCTCAATGGCGTTTGTGATTGTTGCCTCGGTAATACCCTCGGGGTAGAGCTTTGCAAACTGCGATACGTATGCCTCGTCTGCTGCCAACTTGGCGATAATCTCATCGAACGATGTAGATGCCATCTCCACAGGGTTGAGTGGAGGACCTGCAGCCTGCTCTGCGAGGGTCTTGGCGCGACCATCCCAGAACTGAACGAAGTTGTAAACGGCATTGTAAACCGTAGGTGCATTTACACCACCGAGACGATCCTCAACACCGTGTGAGTACTGATGGTTGTCAACGCCGCCAGTGTTGAGACCATGGCACGATGCACATGAGATGGTGTTATCGACAGAGAGGCGTGTGTCGTGGTAGAGTGCGAAGCCGAGCAAAGCCTTCTCCTGGTTGATGTCTGTTGGAGGCACAATGGGGCGTACGGGCTCACCTGCGCGCTTGCCTGTAAGACCATCGTTGTAGAGCGCTGTGCGATATGTTGTTGCCCAGTCGGTGATGATGTCGCTCTTGGCATCGGTCATCTGGCTGCCCCAGTGCATGAGGTAGTACTTAGCCTTGGGCATACTCTTGTCTGCGGCAACCTTCTCCACCTTGGCTACATCCACGGGGTTGGGCATCTCGCCATTGAGCAAAGCATCCACAAGAGGCGTGATGTCGAAGGCGCGGTAGCCCTCCTTGATATCCTCCTGTACCAACTTGCCTGCTACGGGCACATCGGCGTAGAAGGGTAGTGTTGGGTTGGCAGTGTGGCAATCGATACAACCGCCCTGCTCCAGAATTGCTGCGACACGTGCATCGGGTGCAAGATCCTCAGCCGGTGGACGGATAGATACTCGATATACGACAAACATCACTACGATGATGGTGAGTGTCGCAATGAGAAACAGCTGTTTTTTCTTTAAGTTTTTCATAGGACTTTTTATTTGGTTGTTATTGTAGTTCCTGTGTCTGTGCTATTGGTTGTAGGCGTGAACACTCGCTGCGGCTGTGGGCAGGTAGTTGACACCCCACCAGCACATTTGCAGTGCAGCGAATGCCACTATTATAACTATGTAATAGATACGCTTCTGCCATAGCGAGGTGTATGTCGAAGGGCGCAACGCGAGGTGTATGGCAACGAGGTAGAGACCCCATGTCACTGCAGCCCACGCCTCCTTGGCATCCCAGCTCCAGTATGCTCCCCATGCATCCTTTGCCCATATAGCACCCGTGAGCATGCCGATGGTGACAAAGGCCACGCCTCCGTATATCAGTCGCTCGATGGCGTTATCGAACTTGTCGCTTCTGGTGGCGAGTGCACCTATGGCGAGTATCGTGGCGCAACCAAGCAGTGCGTATGAGAACATATATACCGATACGTGTGGCACAAACCATACGCTCTGGAGTGCTGGCATGAGTGTCTGGTCGTGAATCTCGGGCTTGAGGATGTTGATAACCATAAACACCGTGGCCAGGAGCGTCGAGAAGGAGAGAATCCAACGGAACCTCCAGCGTGCGTAGGTGAATAGTCCCGCTATGAGCAGAAATAGCGAGTACCACAAGCGTGTCTCGCCCATGGTGCGCAGCGGAGGTCGCTCGAGGGTTACCCATAGTGATGCAATAAACAGCATGAAGAGGACGATTGCCGTTGCACTACATGCAATGGCGGTGTTGCTGCGCTCGCGGTTGCGAAGCGCTGCCACTGCTGAGCAAAGCGATAGCACGAAGACTGCGGCAGCAATCCATGGGAATATGTTCCAACCTAACATCATACTACTCTATATGTTTGTTTGCAGCGTGACGCGGGCCACGAATGAATAGCATCACAGCACCTGCAAGCAGCATCACGATGCCCGTCAATGAGAGCCACTGCCAGGGCTCGCGCACAATCTCTACAACGCAGTAGGGCGAGCCATTGTCGGGCGACTGACCAACGCTCACGAGGTATATCTTCTCGCTGAATGTCTTGTTATAGGGGTGGTTAACACGCAGTGTAACCAATTCATTTTCAATCTCTAATGTAGCGTCAAAATACGTGGGTGTGCCACTTGTGTTATAGTCGGCATTGAGACTGCGTAGCGTGATAGCGTGGTCGAGTCGGGTCGCCGTGCCGTTGATGTGGTATGCCGTTTCGGTGGGCCTGTTCTCCACAAGAGCCACACGCAATTGCTCTCTGTCGGGTGCTCCCCAGAAGCCTGCACCGAGAGCCACGATAAGACCCACGTGCAGAAGTGTGAAGCGCCAGCGTATGCCTGCAGGTGTGCGCCAGCCACGCAGGGTGATAAGAAGGAGGTGTGTGAGGGAGAAGAGTATGCCAGCTACCACGAACCACGATGTGCTGCTTGGCTCACGCTCCAGACCGAGGCATATGCCTGTAGCAACCATACTGCTCAGCGAGAGCCATGTGGCACGAATGGAGAGCAGTGATTTTGCTACTGCGAGATTACTGCGATTTTTGTATAGCACGCCAACGATGACGAGCCACAGAGCCATGATTGCGATGTTGAGCGGAAAGGCGAAGATAGCCAATGGAATGTCCCCCACCGTACACTGCAAAAGGAGGGCTATTGCCACGACTGCGGCAACTGCAACACTCTCAATAACAGATGTTTTACTCACGTTACGCAACATTTTGTATAAATATTTGCATCAAAGATAAGAATTTATTTCCAAAATAGAGTGGTTTTTTTGTATAAAAAAATCATAAATATAACGAAATCACATTGCTCTTATAAGTTGTGCTAATGGGAAAAAATATGGTCGATTTGGAATAATCACTATTTTTATCTACATTTGCCATTAAATATAATGTATGAAGATGCCGCTTATAAGTATTGTCGTACCCATCTACAATGCAGAGAACTATCTACAGCGATGCGTAGATAGCATACTTGCGCAAACATATGCTAATTTCGAGCTGTTGCTGGTCAACGATGGCAGCCGCGATGGCAGCCTGAGTGTTTGTCAGCGTTATGCAGCCGAAGATAGTCGCGTGAGGGTGATAGACAAACCCAATGGCGGTGTCAGCTCGGCTCGTAATATGGGCATCGAGTGCGCAACGGCTGAGTGGGTGATGTTCGTCGATGCCGACGACTGGATTGAGCCAAATACCCTCGAACTCGCAGTGCCATACATCGGTGAGTGCGATATTGTACGTTTGGCATGGGTGGCGCATCTGCCTGATGTGGTCAAGAATAAGCGAGTGATGAATGCCGAGACACCCAGTCAGCTTCTCAAACAACTTATCCGTCGCAGAACGAAACTTGCAATCTGGGGCACGCTCATACGTCGTGACCTCTTCATCCGTAATGACATACGCTTCGACGCGTCGTACAACTATGCAGAGGATTGGCTTGCTCTGTTGAGAGTGGTATGCAGATGCAAGAGCATAAAGACGCTCCCCGAGGCCTTTGTCTATCACTACGACATGACCAATATGGCAAGTTGCATCAACAATATGTCGATAGCCAAGATGGCGTGCAACATACGCCTTTGCCACGATATACGCCCCGAGTTGCCCCGCAGGTTCAATGCCGATTTGCGCGATACGCGACTGGAGCTCTACCGCCTGCTTGTCGAGGCGTATGGCTATGAGGCGACCTGTGACCATATACTCGCCATTTGCTCAAAGGTCGATTTCTTTGGAGTGTGGGATGTGCTCGTGGCAAACTTTGGATGGGGTAAAAAACGCCAGCTGATAAAGTTCTGGCTCTATGCCCGCAGGCGAGGATTGAGATGACAAACTTAAATAAATATTATTCACTTAAACAAAAAGCTTATGAAGAGACTTTTACTTTTGATGCTTGGTCTCGCTGTTGGCTACATCGCCTCGGCTCAGATTATCGTCACAGGTATTGTTGTTGACGAGAACGACCAGCCTCTTATCGGTGCTACGGTCGTAGTTCCCGAGACAACTCAGGGCACATCAACTGATGTTGCGGGTAATTTCCGCCTTGAGGCACGTGGTGCGGAGGCTATTCAGGTGAGCTACTTGAACTATAAGACGCTCACACTCGCTTTGGATGCCAAGGCAGTACGTCAGGATTTGGGTACCATCAAGATGGAGCCCGAGGCTATTGCCATGGAGGATGTTGTGATTACACAGTCGGTGGCTGTGCAGCGTCGCACTCCTGTTGCGGTATCTACAGTTGCTGCAAGCGAGATTGAGTTCAAGCTTGGTGGACAGGAGTTCCCCGAGATTTTGAAATCGACACCTGGTGTCTATGTTACAAAGGATGGTGGTGGTTTTGGCGACTCGAAGATCAACATGCGTGGTTTTAAGTCGGCTAACATCGCCGTGATGATCAATGGTGTTCCCGTGAACGATATGGAGTGGGGTGGTCTCTACTGGTCTAACTGGGCTGGTCTTTCGGACGTTACTCGCTCTATGCAGACACAGCGTGGTATGGGTGCATCGAAGATCTCATCGCCCTCTGTTGGTGGTACTATCAACATCGTGACTAACACTATCGACGCAAAGCGTGGCGGTAGCGTATCTTATGGCGTAGGTAACGACGGCGCTAACACAATGTCTGTAAGCCTCTCAACTGGCCTTATGGACAACGGCTGGGCTGCAAGTTTGTTGCTCGGTAAGCGTTGGGGCGACGGTTACATTCAAGGTACTGGTTACGAGGCCTACAACTGGTTTGTAAACTTGTCGAAGCGCATCAACTCTAACCATCAGATTTCGTTGACAGCCTTTGGTGCTCCACAGAAGCACAACCAGCGTAAGCCTCTTTACGCAGGTCTCTCAATCGAGGAGTGGAACAAGGTTGCTAAGTGGACTGGCGAGGAGAACAAATATCGCTACAATGCTGTTTATGGTTTCGACAACAATGGCAAGGAGCGCTCGTCGATGACTAACGAGTATCACAAGCCCCAGATTTCGTTGAACCACCAGTGGCAGATTGACCGCAAGTCGTCACTATCTACTGCTCTCTACATGTCTATCGGTCGTGGTTCTGGTTACTCTGGTCAGGGTCGTACATCTGCCGACCGCGCAATGTGGAATGGCTCATCTAATGGTCAGTTGCTCTACAACTTCCGTAAGTCAGATGGTACTTTCGACTATGGTGCAATTCAGGATATGAACGCAGCGAGCCTCGATGGTTCAAAGATGGTTATGTCTAAGTCGGTAAACAACCACATGTGGTATGGTTTGCTCTCTACATATACCAACGAGTTGCTTCCAGGCTTGGAGCTTTCGGCGGGTGTTGACGTGCGTTACTATGTTGGTGAGCATACCAACGAGATTATCGACCTCTACGACGGTGCATACTTCATCGATGATGGTGACCGTAAGAACGTAAAGGTTGAGAACAATGCTGCTGCGGCAGATCCTAACTGGAAGTATGAGAAGCTCTCTGTGGGTGATATCGTATATCGTGATTATGATGGTCACGTGCACCAGGAGGGTGTATTTGCACAGTTGGAGTACTCGCGCAACAAGCTCAGCGCATTCGTTTCAGGTTCAGTTTCAAACACTGGCTACTGGCGTGTTGACCGCTTCTACTACGACGAGGCACACCAGCGCTCTGAGACCATCAACTTCACTGGCTTCACTGCCAAGGCGGGTGTAAACTACAACGTAACCAAGGCCTCAAACCTCTTCCTTAACATCGGTTACATCTCACGTGCTCCATTCTTCTCTGGTGGTGCATTCTTGCAGTCAACAACCAGCCACATGACCAACCCCGATGCTGTTAACGAGAAGGTATTCTCTGTTGAGGGAGGCTACGGTCTCCGCACCGAGCAGTTCGCACTTAACCTCAATGCTTACTACACATTGTGGATGGATAAGTCGGATGTTCGTTCAAAGCTCATGTCTAATGGCGACTACGCTCGTGTGAACCTCACAGGTATCGATGCACGCCACGCAGGTGTTGAGCTCGACCTCCGTTACAAGCCAGCACGCTGGGTGAACATCACAGGTATGCTCTCTTGGGGTGACTGGATCTGGTCAAGCAACGCTCGCGGTTACTACTACGACTCTCAGGGTCAGCCTATGACAGCGAAGATGGACGGTACTGTTGCTTCAGGCATCATGGCAGAGGATCACGCATGGATTGAGCTCGATCAGAAGGGTGTTCACGTTGCTGGTTCGGCACAGACAACTGCTGCTGTGGGTGCAGACTTCTTCCCATTCAAGGGCATGCGCTTGAGTGCAAACTTCAACCTCTATGCTAACAACTATGCAGACTTCTACCTTGGTTCTACAGCTGTGGCGAACACCACAACCACTGTTAACGATCCTTGGAAGATTCCTGTAGGTCATCAGCTCGACCTCTCGGCAAGCTACTCATTCAAGATTGGCGGCCTTAACGCTACTATCTACGGTAACGTAAACAATCTCTACGACTATAACTACGTTATGGATGCACAGTGTGCTACCGACGCTAAGGGCTGGCAGGATTGCTACGCTGTTATGTACTCATTCGGTCGTACATACACTGTTCGTCTTAAGCTTAACTTCTAATAGCTGCAACTACTATGAAAAAGAATATTTTTAGAAAGATTGCTTTGTTGGCAGGTGTGGCTCTTATGGGCATTAGCTGTCAGACAGACTACTTTAATGAGCACTATCTCCCTGGCTACGAGGGTGATAATGAGATTACCAATGTACAGAGCATGGAGTTCACACTCTCGGCTGACGACTATGCTGCCATAGCGAAAAATAGCGATAACAAGGCTATTGCCGAGGCTGCAGGTGAGCAGGCTGTTGAGGCTCTTGCGGCTATCAGCAAGAACAAGTATTTCGCCAACCAGGATGAGGCGGCCAGCTACATCCCCGCATGGCTTGCTGCAAGCTATCCTACCTACGACAATGGCTCTTTGGCGTTGATTACCTACACCATGGCCCTCGATATTCCTGAGGATGTGATGCAGATGAACGCTGCAACAGAGTACACCCTCACTGAGGAGGATTACAAGGCTATCTGGGACTCAGAGGAGGATTATGCTACGGCTGTTACTCCCAAGACCGTAAACAAGCTCAAGAGCGTTATCCCCGTTGCTGACGACGCCCGCGAGGGTGAGTATATTGTGGTTACCTACAACTACTCTGCAGAGGAGCCCGCAACCGAGGAGCCTGAGACTCCTGAGACCCCTGAGGAGCCCGAGGCACCTGCCTACACATCAGTGCTTGGCGCAGCTGCTTTGAATGATGTTGTTGAGGTTACGGGTTATATCTCTGCTGTGTCTACACAGGGTCCTATCCTCACTGATAATGGTGGTTCGGTATTGCTCTACAAGACCAGCGGTTATGAGATTGGTGATGTTGTTACTGTGAATGGTAAGATTTCATCATACAACTGTGGCTTCCAGATTGGCACCGACGGCATCTCTATCGAGAAGACTGGCACTACTGAGGTTGTATATCCAGAGCCTATGGATATCACAGGTGCTTTGGCTGATGAGTTGCTCACTACTCGCGTAAACGACGAGTATGCATATTTCGCAAAGATGACTGGTACAGTTGCTGTTAGCGGTAACTACTACAACTTTATCCTTCCTGGCGCTGAGACTGCTCAGGGTAGCATCTATGGTGCTACTGACGAGGTTAAGGCTCAGTTGACCGATGGCATGGAGTGCACACTTTACGGCTACCTCTGCGCTATTGCAAAGCAGAGCGGTGCGCCAAAGTTCATCAACTTCATCGTTGTCAGCGTGAACGAGGCTCCTGCAATCGGCGGTGGCGTTGCTAACGACTACACATCAGTGCTTGGCGCGGCTGTTTTGGACGATGTTGTAGAGGCTAAGGGTTACATCTCTGCTGTATCATCGCAGGGTCCTATCCTCACAGATAACACTGGCTCAATCATCATCTATAAGGCTGCCGACCTCGGTCTCGCAGTGGGTGATGAGGTTACGGTTAATGGTCCTATCCGTGCCTATAACTGCGGCTTCCAGTTCGACTACTCGAAGGGTGATGTAACTGTGGAGAAGACAGGTACAACAACCGTTACCTATCCCGCTGCATTGGATATTACAGGTGCTTATGCTGATGAGTTGCTCACTACTCGCGTGGAGAACGAGTATGCTTACTATGCAAAGATGACTGGTACTGTTGCAGTTAGCGGCAACTACTACAACTTCAATATCCCTGGCGCTGAGACCGCTGTGGGTAGCATCTATGGTGCTACCGACGAGGTTAAGTCATGGCTTGCAGATGGCATGGAGTGCACACTCTATGGCTACTTCTTCTCAATCTCTAAGACTGGTGGTGCTCCAAAGTATATCAACATCATCGTTACCTCTGTGGAGCCTGCTGCAAGCGTAAGCACTCTCGCCCTCAAGGTCAACAGCGAGAAGCGTTATGCTTACTTCAAGTTCAACGGCACAGGCTACGAGGCTGCAGATGTTGTTGCTGTTCAGCCTGCTGACTACACAGCAATGGGTCAGAACTATGGCAACTTCACCAACCCTGCACAGGATAACTACTTGCCAGCATTCCTCGGCGAGAAGTACCCCTACGCGCAGGTTGATGATAAGGTCTATGTAGGCTATCGTTGCTACGCAGGTGGTGCTACATCTTGCAAGGTTGATGAGTATATCTTCAACGGCGAGTGGGTTAAGACTATCTACTTCGGTGAGAAGCAGGATCAGTTCCGCAAGGCTGAGGGTGTATGGAATGTAGATCGTACCCTCGAGCTCGACTACACAAACACATCGAGCGCCGATACCAAGGCCTTCTATCAGTACTGCGTGAACTGGGTTTACGACTTCAAGGATGTGCCTATGGGTGCACCTGCGCGTGACAACGCTGGCGAGATTATCTCTACCGACATCGTTACTATCAATGGCGAGAAGCCCGCAGGCAACTACTGGGTATCAAACTACGGTAACAACGAGTTCTATACAGGTGCTTCAGCATACTACGGCAACGTGGACTGGCGTCCATCAGCTGTTAAGGGTGGCTTCGCGGCTGCAGGCATGGGTGACCTCTCTGACGATGAGATCCTTGCAAAGCTCAAGGAGAACACCGCAGAGGTATATACTGAGGTGCTCAGCTATATGTATCCTGAGATGACCCCTGAGCAGTATAAGAAGGTGGTTATCAAGGTTTACTGCTATGGTCCTAACAAGAACTACTCGTTCACATTCAACGTAGTCGAGGCCGGCAAGTTTGCCTATGTGCCCGACTCAATCACCGAGTTGTAATTTCTTGTGATAGTGGCGCTACTTCGCCACCTTAATCCAAAGAGCGAATGGGAAATACGTCAAGTATGTCCCATCCGCTCTTTCTCTTTATCGGTGACAAATTAGCACCACTCTGACAAGAAATTGGGTTGCTTGGGGAAAATTAGGGAGTTTAGGGAAGTTAGAGAGTTTTGAGAGTTTAGGGAGTGGGAGAGTATTGAGTCTTTCTCCTTAAATTCACTAATCTCCTTAATCGCCCTAATTTCTCTATCCTCCTTACCGCTCCATAACTCTCCTCAACTTCCATAATCTCTCTAACCCCCTTATTCTCCCTTTGTTTACCCTCGCTTACCTCGTTTTACTCCCATTCACCCCCTATTTAGGTCGCTTTACCTTTTTTTCTCTGAAAATGTGTGGTTGTTTGCTGAAAAATCACTATCTTGCGCACAAATAAAATAGATAAATGTCTCTCAACGGCTGTTTTAAGAGAGATGGCATAAGTCTAAAATGCTGATTGTTACTCATATAGCCGCAGAGATTTAAAATAGGAATAATAATTAACTTAAAAACTTCATTATTAATTATGAAAAAGCTATTGTTTTTGATGCTCGCCGTAATGGTTGGCGTAAGTGCTTCGGCTCAGACTTTGCCCGATGTAAAGATTGAGAACCAGGAGGGTAAGGTTATCTCTACTAAGTCACTCGCTGATGGCACTCCTATGATTATCTCATTCTGGTCAACTACATGTAAGCCTTGCATCATGGAGCTTAACGCAATCAACGACAACCTCTACGACTGGATGGAGGAGGTAGATATGAAGGTCGTTGCAATCTCTGTTGATGACGCTCGTACTGTTAGCCGTGCACGTGCTATGACCAAGGGTCAGGGTTGGGACGACTATGTATGTCTCTACGACAAGAACCAGGACTTCAAGCGTGCTATGAACGT
>JAEIGA010011061.1_pt1 | contig 13693 bp, 14 predicted proteins | sample 9270691 | NCBI WGS metagenome assembly JAEIGA01 (sample SAMN17057246, study PRJNA624740) | gut metagenome | biome: biome; isolation source: fecal sample | host: Bos grunniens | place: China: Xizang | collected 2019
AAAGATGACTTTTTCATCTTTAAACTTTTTTTTTTAGGGATAGTATGGATCTTAAAGAAACTATATACAAAAGACAATCAATCAGAAAATACGACAAGACTCCCCTTGATGAAGAAACTTTAAATGAGATAAGGCAGTTTATTGACAACGCCCGTGTTTTAAATCCCGATATTGAATGGAGCTATGACCTTGTCGGTGTGAAAAATTTCAGGCTTTTGCAGAGAATCAATGCGCCTCACGCATTGCTTTTGTTTTCACAGCCAAAGCAGAACTGCTTTCAAAATATAGGCTTTATTTTTCAGCAGGTTGATTTGTATCTGCAAAGCAGAGGAATAGGGTCCTGCTGGATTGGTGCGGGACGTCCGAGAAATTATGAAAACCCTCATCCTGACCATGAATTTGTTATCCTGATGGTATTCGGAAACCCTCAGGGTGAAATCTATCGTGAAAGAACTCAATTTCACAGAAAAATTGTATGTGACATTTCAGATGAACGTGACAGCAAACTGAATCCTGCACGTTTTGCACCGTCAGCTGCAAATACTCAGCCATGGTATTTCACTCACAATGATGACGGAACATATAATGTATACCGAAATAAGCGCAAATTTCGTTTAAATAAAAGAATGAACCTCTGGAACCAGGTCGACATAGGAATTGCACTGGCACACATGTATGTTGCAAACCCCGATACATTCAAATTCACTCTTGAGAAATCTCATGAAGAGCTGAAAAACAAGATTTTCGAAGGAAGTTTTGAAATTTAAAATGGAAAATTATTATTTAAAAAAAGTAAAAGTTGAAGAAGAAAATCTATTCTTCTTCTGCGATAAATGCTTCAATACCTAAAGCTGCGCATTCTGGGCAAACCCAATCTTCTGGCATATCTGCAGGAGTTGCTCCAGCAGGAATGTTGTATGCTGGGTCACCTTTTTCTGTATCAAATCTGTATTCACAATGTAAACAAACATATACTGTCATTTTATTAATCTCCTTTTTGTGTGTTTTGCTATTAGCATAGCTAATATAATTTCTACTATATTTCACATATTATTTATAATTAGTTATTTGAATTAGAAAAATTAATTTATAGGTAATGAGTAAAACATATAATATTATTATATAATTTTTATGGGGATAGAAAAGTGAAAGCGATTATATTAAGTGCCGGTGAAGGTTCTAGGATGAGGCCATTAACACTTACAAAGCCTAAAACCATGTTGCCGGTAGCCGGAAAACCAATCATTCAATATAATATTGAATCATTAAGAGACAATGGTATTAAGGATATTTTATTGGTTGTCCGTTATAAGGAAGAAATGGTCAGGTCATACTTTGGAGACGGCAGTAAGTTTGGCGTGAATATCACATATGAAACTCAACAGGATTTCCTAGGTACTGCAAACGCTATTTCTTATGGAAAAAACTTTATTGAAGATAGTCTTGTTGTTTTAAACGGAGATATCATCCTGGACAATGAGATTATCAATGAGATTATCAAAAAATACAATTATCTTAAACCTGATACACTGATGGTTTTAACTGAAGTGGACGATCCTTCCGCTTTCGGTGTTGTTGAAATCGAAGACGGCAACATCAAAAAGATTGTTGAAAAGCCGAAAAAAGAAGAGGCACCAAGCAACCTGGTCAATGCAGGTATCTACATTTTTAACAAAGACATTTTTGATAAAATTGAAAAAACAGAAATCTCCGAACGTGGAGAGTATGAAATCACTGATTCTGTAACATTACAGATTGCTGACGGTAAAAAGGTCATCGGCCATAAAACCAATAAGGATTGGATTGATGTCGGTAGGCCATGGGAGCTGATTGAAGTTAATGAAGAGCTTATCAGTAATTTAAAAACAGAAATCAGAGGTACCATCGAAGAAGGAGCACATATTCACGGTGAAATATTTTTGGATGAAGACAGTATCATCCGTGCAGGCGTATACATTGAAGGAAATGTTTATATCGGTAAACACTGTGATATAGGTCCTAACTCCTATATTCGTGGAAATTCCTACTTTGGTGACCATGTACATGTGGGAAATGCAGTTGAAATCAAAAATTCAATCGTCATGGAAAACACTAATGTAAGTCACCTGAGTTATGTCGGAGACTCCGTAATAGGGTCCAACTGCAATATTGCAGCAGGAACCAATATCGCAAACTTGCGTTTTGACAATAAGCCTGTCAAGACAAAAATCAAGGATGCAATGATTGACAGTGGAAGAAGAAAGCTAGGTTCCATCATTGGGGATTCCGTAAAGACTGGAATCAACTCCAGTTTCTCTCCAGGAGTAAAGGTAGGCCATAACTCCACTATCGGTTCAGGGGTTTTGTTGTATGATGATGTACCCTCTGATACTCGTGTATTGGTAAAACAGAATCATATTATACAAGATAAAAATAAGAAAAAAGAAGAATAATTGGCGATATTATGGAAAATAATAAAGACTCTATTGTAATATGCCCGGGCGCACAGGTAATCGGAAATGTTGAACTTGGAGAAGACGTATCCATATGGCATGGTGCCGTTTTAAGAGGGGATACTGACTCCATAACTATTGGAAACAATTCAAATGTTCAGGACAACTGTGTAGTTCACTGCACTAAAGGATTTCCAGTAGTAATTGGAGACAACGTTTCTGTAGGTCACGGCGCTGTAGTTCATGGTTGTAAGCTGGATGATAATGTTCTGATTGGGATGAATGCAACAGTCCTCAACGGTGCACATATTTCAAAAAATTCAATTGTAGGTGCGGGAGCTGTTGTTAGTGAAGGCAAAGAGTTTCCAGAAGGCAGTTTAATTTTGGGAGTTCCTGCCCGTGCAGTCAAGGAACTCACAGAAGAACAAATAGAACATATCCAAATAAATGCTGACAATTATGTAAAACTTTCTAAACAGTATAAGGAAGACTAATATGAAAGCAAGAAAGATTGTAGATGAAATGGATTCATATGTTCCGGGCAGGTCTCAGGGAGAGATTGCCGAGGAATTCGGATTGAACAAGGATGAAATTATCAAATTGGGTTCTAATGAAAATCCATGGGGTCCATCTCCAAAAGCCATGCAGGCCATTAAGGATGAAATCAAGTCAATAAACAGATATCCTGAATCTCAGCTTCAGGAGCTTGTAGCAGAAATTGCAGGATATGCCGATGTTGAGCAAAACCAGATTATCATTGGCGGGGACGGAGCTGACGAAATTATAGATGTGCTTGCAAAAACATTCATTGATGAAGGGGATGAATTTATAGTTCCTCTGCCGTCTTATATGTACTATGAATACCTGCTTCAGCAGTATGGGGCCCGCCCTGTATATGCAAGATGGGATTTGGATAAAAATGAGCTTGATGCGGATTCAATATTCGATGCGATAACAGACAAGACTAAGATGATTTTTTTATGCACTCCCAACAATCCGACCGGCACATTGATTGAAAGAGATGTTTTAGCAGATATTGCCGGTAAAAATCCTGAAATATTAATAGTCATTGACGAAGCTTACTTTGAATATTCCAAAACAACAAACAAGGATTTAATCAATGAGTATGATAATATTTTCATCATCCGTACAATGTCCAAGGTATTGGGACTTGCCGGAATGAGAATAGGATACGGTCTTTCATGTGCTGAAGTAATTGAATATATGCACAGAATCAAACCAGTTTTTTCACTTACAAGATTATCATTTGTAGCGGCTCTCAATACTTTTAGAGACGCAGACTATATTAGGGATTCAATAGAAAAAGGTATTGAATCAAGAGAATATCTCTATGATGAACTATCAAAGATAGATTCACTCAATGTATTCCCGTCAAAGTCCAACTTCATGCTGATTGGCGTTAAAGATACAGGATTTACTGCCAGTGAGCTTGCATTGGAGCTTATGAAAAGAGGAATCATTGTAAGGGATTGTACTTCTTTTAAAGGATTGGACGAATACTGGATTAGAATCAGTATTTGTACTTTGGAAGAAGATAAAAAATTCATTGAAATTATTAAAGAGGTTTTAAACTGATGTATGTTGGAGGATCTGTAATATCTTCTGTAGAATTTCATGGAAATATGTCCCTGGTTATTTTCATGTCAGGGTGTCCTTTAACTTGCAGGTATTGCCACAATGTTGAACTTTTGGATGATTTAACAGAAAAATCATTTGAAGAAATAAAGCATGAAATTGAATCTTCAGCCGATTTTTTAGATGCTGTGGTAATTTCCGGAGGCGAACCGTTAATGCAGACTGATGCATTGATTGATATATTTAGCTATGTTCGTGAAATTGGTCTTAAAACAAAACTTGACACAAGCGGAATATATCCGGATAAAATCAAAGAGCTGCTTGATTTGAATTTGCTGGATTTTGTTTCACTTGACGTCAAAACAACATTTTCAAAATACAGAAAAATTACAGGTTCCAATGTTGGTTTTCAGGTTAAAAAATCTATGGAACTTCTTAATGCGGATGAAAACGTTCATCTGGAAGTCAGAACTACATATGTTCCGACATTGCATACAAGAAAGGATATCCTCAATTTGGTTGATGAAATTGAAGCTGATATCTACACCATTCAACAGTTCAGAAATAAAAATGTCCTCGACCCGGCTTTAGAAAAAGTTGAAGTACCGAATCCTCACGATTTAGCCCAATTGGCCCGTGAAATCAAGCCTTATTTTAAAGGCCAGGTTAAAGTCAAATCAGCAGAATTTGGAGAACAGGTAATAGAATAGATTTTAAGGAGGAGTTAAAGTGCCAATTTTGTCATTTTCAAGTAATGATATAGAAGTAATTACTGGTAAGAAAACAAGAACAATACGTAAAGCATGGAAAACTCCGCTTAAGGTTGGAGACAGGCTTTACTGCTATTGGAATCTGGTTTCAAAGGAAAAAATGAAAATCTTTGAGGCACTGGTTACCGACGTTGAAAACATTTCTTTTGAAGAAATCAAAGACAATGATGAACTGGCAAGAAAAGAAGGATTTGAAGACTCTTATGATATGTTAAGGGAATTCAAAAAAATGTATGGTGGTCAGATTGACGATTCGGATGAATTTCAAATAATCTATTTTGAAAAGCTCCACATTGACAAGTGGAAAGGCGACAAGATAGATGAAAAGGCAATGATTACCAAAAGGGCAGATATTCTTTTTGACAGCGGTAAGTTCGATAAGTCCACAATGTGCTATGATGCGGCTTTAAGGCTTGATCCGGATGATGTTTATCTTCTAAATAAGCAGGGAGACAACCTGTCAAGACTGGGCAAGTTTGATGAAGCTATTGGATGTTATGATAAGGCACTGGAATTTGAACCTGACAACGAATATATCCTAAACAACAAAGCTATTGCACTTCTGAATGCCGGAAGAATCGATGAGGCATATAAGGCAAGCACAATTGCCTACAATTACAGGCCAAGCAGTCCTATTGTTCTGTATTGGAGAGGATTTATTTTGGAAATGCTTGGAAGGTACGATGCTGCCTTGAGGGTCTACGACAAGCTAATTGTAATCGATGGTGAAAATCCTGAAGTGTGGAATGCAAGAGGCAATCTGCTGACTGATATGGGGCATCTCGAAGAAGCTATTGAATCATTTGACAAGGCTGTTGAAGTCTGTCTTGATGATTCTGAGATGGATGCCAGTGCAATTAACAGGATGGGTAATGCTTACATTGATTTAGGCAGATTTGACGATGCATTAGAATGTTTTAACAAAGCAATATCTTTAGAGCAGTACAATATCGATTTTTTACTTAACAAAGGTGTTGTATTAATGGAATTGGGCAAGTTTGAAGAAGCTGTTGACAGTTTTAATAAAGTATTGCTTAGAAATCCTGATAATGAGGATGCTTTTTTCTTAAAAGAAGAATGTTTGGAAAACTTTTAGTACTTTAATTTTTACATCTACCAGTACTTATTTTATTTTATTTATTTTCCAATAAGGTTTTATTATTTTAAAAATAGCTATTAATTTAATGAAAGTTTTCAATGTTAATGTAGTTTTAATTATATCTCCATGCAATATAATTAAAACTAAATCGGTGATGGTTTTTTGTAATCTATTTTTTGTATTTTTTAATTAAACTGATTCCCCAATCTGTCATTTCGTCAGCTTTTTCCTGTGAGTCAGACTCGGCAAAGCATCTGAAAATAGGTTCGGTTCCGGAAGGTCTGATAATCACCCAGCCGTCTTCCTTGAGGATTTTAACACCATCTGTTAAGTCCAAATCAAAGTCTGTGGTGCTTTTGATTTCATCAGCAATGCTGGTCATGACAAATTCTTTTTCATCGTCAGGGCATTCTATTTTCATTTTGCTTGCATAATATACAGGAAGTTCTGCAACTAATTCAGATAAAGGTTTTTTCTCTTTAGCAACAATTTCTAGGATTTTTGCAACGGTCATTACTGCATCTCTTCCGTAGACGAAATCAGGGAAAATGAGTCCTCCGTTTTCTTCTCCACCAAAGAGTCCGTCTTCATCTTTAAGTTTACGGGCAACAAGTAAATCTCCAACAGCAGTAGCTATTACTTCACCGTTGTATTCTTCAGCAATGTCGTAGATGGCCTGGGAAGTTGCAACGGTTGTTACGACAATTCCTCCGTCATTTTCTTTAAGCATCTGTTTTTCCACAAGGGTGAAGGTTTTGTCTCCTAAAACAAAATTGCCTTTCTCGTCAATGCAGATGGTTCTGTCTGCATCTCCATCATGTGCAAGACCAATGTCTGCGCCTAACTCTTTAACAACGCTGATTAATTCCTGTAAGTTGTCTTCAATAGGTTCAGGATCACGGCCAGGGAAAAATCCGTCTGCCTGTGCGTTTAAGGTAGTTACTTCACATCCGAGTTTTCTGATTAAATATGGTGCTGTAAAGCATCCTGCTCCGCTTCCGCAGTCGACAACCACTTTAAGTTTGGCATCGCGAATTGCCTCGGCGTCCACTTTGGAGATTGCTTCATCAACATATTCGTCAATGATTTTGTCATTGTGGTAAATCTGACCGATTTGTGACCAGTGCGCTCTTTTTGGTTCTTCATCAAAGTATAATTTTTCGATTGCAATATCCATTTCATCAGGAATTCCAATACCGAATTCATCTAAAAACTTAAGTCCATTATATTTTGGAGGATTGTGTGATGCTGTAATCATTACTCCACCATCATAATACTTGCGAACTGCATATTGAACACCTGGTGTAGGTAGAATTCCTAAATCCACTACGTCACATCCGCTTGATAAAAGTCCAGCTTTAACTGCTTCTTTAAGCATCTGTGTTGATGTTCTTGGGTCTCCTCCGACAGCTACGGTTCCTTGAATTTGTGTACCATAACAAGCTGCGAGTCTTGATGCAAACTCAGGAGTTAAAACATCATTTGCAGTTCTTCTAACTCCAAAAGTTCCAAATAATCGTTTTTTATCAGACATGTTATTATTTCCTATACATTTTAATATCAATATATATGTTTTTCAATCAATAAAAAACTATTTATTACTGACTATTTTCAACCCGTCTCCGCTTGATAAAATCAGCTCCAAATCAGAATTATATTCAGTAATCTTGCCGGTAACCTCTACTTTCTTGTCTTTAAAGTCGTTAATGTCAATATTATTCGACTGAATTTCGGCAAGCTGATTTTCAAATATTATCACGGGCATCTGACCGGTGCCGTCATTTACAGTTAAAAAATAGCTGCTTTTGGATTTTGAAGATGCGATGTCTGTTACCACACATTCGATATTTACTTCTTCGTCTATCATTCCACGGTTTATATCTTCAATTTTGACTTTTTTAACTTCGATTGCTGGTGTAAAGATTAGAAGGCCGATAATTCCGATAAGTGAAGTTATCAAAGCTATTCTCAGTAATTTGTCATCTGTAATTTCCATACATTTTCATTGTTTTTCATGTTAAAAATAGGCGATAGGATTTCAAATTGTAAAATTTATTTAAGTTTGGAAATATAATATGAATATGTTCCAAAATCTTACTAAAACAGAATTGTACGCAATACTAACTGGTGTTTTCACAGCCTGTTTGATAATTTCAAATATTATTGCAGGCAAAACCTTTGATTTTTTCTCATTTGCCCTTCCTTGCGGTGTGGTAATATTTCCGGTTATCTATATCGTAAATGACGTTTTAGCAGAAGTTTATGGTTATGAAAAAACAAGAAATGTAATTTTACTGGGATTTTTAATGAATCTTGTGGCGGTAATTTGCTATTACATTACAATTTCGCTTCCTGCTCCTGCATTTTTTGAAAATTCCGAAGCGTTTAACATTGTTTTGGGATCTACCTTCAGATTATTGGTTGCCAGTTTTACCGCTTATTTGGTAGGCTCTTTAGTCAATGCTAAACTTATGGTATTTCTTAAGGGATGGGATGAAAAAAAGCTGTTTTTAAGGTGTATTGCTTCAACATTTTTCGGTGAAGGTCTGGATGCTCTAATTTTCATATTCATCGGATTTTTCGGCACAATGCCTCTTGAAGCTTTAGTCTCAATGATTATAGTGCAGGCACTCTTTAAAACAGTATATGAGATAATTGTCTATCCTCTTACAAAATATGTTATAGTCACCGTTAAAAAATTACCGGAGTATTAATTTCCGGTATTGTACATGGAAATCAATCTCTCAACGGTGTCTGCATCCATAGGACTTTTGTCTTTTCTTATATTTTTAACGACCGGGAACCTTAATGAATATCCTGTTTCATATTCCGGAGATTCAACAATTTCGGAAAATGCAATTTCCAAAACGATTTTAGGCTCTACTTTTATCTCACGGCCTTTTGTTGAAATTTCAAGCTCTTTCATTTTTCTGGTCAGATATTCAAGAGTAGCATCATCAAGACCGGTTGCGGCATAAGCAACTGTTTTAAAATCATCATTTTCGTCTCTTAGAGCCACCAGATATGATCCGACGAAATCTCCTCTTTTACCAATTCCGTATGTTCCTCCAACAATGACCATGTCTAAGGTTTCAGGCTCTGCTTTATATTTAAGCATTTTTTTACCTCTTAGTCCAGGAATATACGGCTCGCCGCAGTCCTTAATCATTATTCCTTCATGACCTCCTTCAATTGAAGTTTCAAAGAGTTCCTGAAGCTCATCAATGTTGTCTGGTGTTCCAACTTTCATGGTACTTAAATTCATTTCATCAATTGAAGTGTCCACAATGTTTTCGAGGATTTCACGCCTTTTGCAGAGAGGTTCGTCAATCATTGGAACTTTATAATAGAGCACGTCAAATAAGTATAATTTCAGAGGAACGTTTTCAATTGCTTCTTCAACGTTATGTTTTCTTCTGACTCTATGGAGGATATTCTGGAATGGGAGAGGTTTCCCGTCCCTTGTAGCTATTACTTCTCCTTCTACAATATAATCCTCATGAGGCAGGTTTTCATCAAACAGTTCAACAATTTCCGGAAGGGCATGGGTAATATTTTCAAGCCTTCGTGTGAATATGTTGATTTCATCGCCGGTTCTGTGAACCTGAAGTCTGATTCCGTCGTATTTTGTCTCACAGATTGCACAGCCCATTTCTGGGATGATTTCATCAAGTGGAGGTGCAAGCTGGGCAAGCATAGGTTTGACCGGAGTTCCAGGTGTAAGATTGAGTTTTTCAAGACCTGCTGCTCCTTCGTCTTTAGCTGTTCTTGCAACAACTGAAAAGTCATTGGTAAGCATCTGTGCCCTTTCAACTACCTTTTTGTCAATGTCAAAAGCCTGTGCTATTGCGTCACGAACAACTCCGTCGCCAACACCGATTCTTAACTCTTCTGTAATTGTTCTTGTAAGGTATTTGGCTTCGGTGGCACTTGCCTGTGACAATAACTCAAGGATAATTGCGATTTTACGGTTGGTTGAACGAGATCCTGAAATCTGGGATAATTTTCGCAGACTGTTGAACACGAAATCAATTGTTAAAGGCTGTGAGAAAAATGTCATCTGGGATTTTTTTGCATATAATTTAATGCATGCAAGACCAATGTCTCCTTCGTCACGAACAGCATCCTCAACGGCAGCCTGTGTTGTTCCAACAGCTTCGCCAACAGCTCTTTCAACTAATTTTCCACCTATTCCGATTTCTTCTGAGCTCCATGCCGGAAATACAACACCTAAGATTAGCAGTCCTACTTTTTCAATGGTATCGGAGTCTAACTTTTTAAAGAATTCGGATATGATTTCTGTTTTTTCCAGTCGTTTGGTTGTTGCTTCAAGTGCTGAGTAGACATCCACCAGTTCCTGATATTTCATTAGAAGTCTCCTTTAGCTATTTTTACTGCACAATATTCTCCGCACATTGCACACATTTCATCATCGTCAAGTTCACATTTGTCACGGTATTTTCTAGGTTTGGATTTATCCAATGCAAGGTCAAACTGAGCATCCCAGTCAAATTCTCTTCTGGCTTTTGCCATTGCTTTTTCACGAGTCCATGCAGACTCCAAACCTTTTGCAACATCAGCTGCTTCCGCTGCAATTTTTGATGCTATAACTCCTTCCTTAACATCTTCCAGGCTTGGAAGTGACAAATGCTCTGCAGGGGTTACATAACATAAGAAATTAGCACCTGCAGATGCAGCTATTGCTCCTCCAATGGCTCCTGTAATGTGGTCGTATCCCGGTGCAATGTCAGTTACAAGAGGGCCCAATACATAAAACGGAGCGCCGTGACAGACTGTTTTTTGAATTTCCATATTGGCTTTAATCTGGTTTAGAGGCATATGTCCCGGTCCTTCCACCATTACCTGAACATTTGCATCCTGCGCTCTTTTTACTAAGCCTCCCAGGTTTACAAGTTCTTGAATTTGAGGGATATCGCTTGCATCGGCCAGACAGCCCGGCCTTAAACCGTCACCCAGGGATAATGTAATGTCATATTCATAAGATAGCTCTAAAAGATAATCGTAATTTTCATACAATGGATTTTCCTCACCGTTATGGTTAATCCAGGAGGCCATAAATGTTCCTCCACGGCTTACAATTCCCATCATTCTGTTTGCATCCTTTAGCTTTTGGACCAAATCCTTTGTAATTCCGCAGTGGAGGGTCATGAAGTCCACTCCCTCTTTCGCCTGATTTTCAATAGCCTTGAAAATATCGTCAGGATCCATGTCGATTATCTCTTTTCCTTTGGAAAGAGTGACAACTCCTGCTTCGTAAATCGGCACTGTTCCAATACAGAGATCCACAGCTTCCATAATCTTTTTTCTAAACAGCTTTAAATCGGACCCGGTAGATAAATCCATTAGTGCATCGGCACCATATTCCTGTGCAAGTTTTGCCTTGTTGATTTCAAGTTCAATATCGTCAATCTTTGATGATGAACCGATGTTTGCGTTGATTTTTGTTTTCAGACCTTCGCCGATTCCGCATGCTTTGGAGTGTCCATTGATATTTTTAGGAATTACAACTAATCCCTTATCTATCAGTTTAGCTAGTTTATTAACATCTATATTTTCTTTTTGGGCAACATATTCCATTTCAGGAGTGATATTGCCTTTTTGAGCTTCGCTTTTCTGAGTCAAATTTATCCCTCTAGTGACTAATCATTAAAATTATTTCATTTTCATACTATATAGGATTTTTTCAAAATTGTTAAATTTAGGTGTTTACATAATTTATAATAGCATATTTATACAATAGTATAACGGTGGTTATATGGTTGAAGACAGACATGTGATAGAAACATTAGGTAAAGTCAAAGTCGTAATTGAAAACGGTGAAATAATAGAAGTGGGATCATCTGATATGAAGTATTGTCCGATGTTTCATGCAATGCATAAAGTGGATGAGCTGAATGAGGAATTCATCCGCAAAAACATTAATTTCAGAATTCAGGACTTCGGAATGTGCACTCCTGAAAGGGTAGTTGAAATGGATGATTTGGTTACTGTCGGAATTTCAGAGATATTGAAAACAAACATGGAAAACGGAAGCATTGACTGTGTTGTTGGAGCATGTGACGGTGCAGGTACTGTGATAATGACCAACCCTCGTGTCGTTCAGGGGGTAGGCGGAAGAGTATCAGGCTTAATTAGCACAACACCAATCCCTGAAGTCATCAAAAAACTGGAAGAAAAAGACTCCATAGTATTGAATCCTGAAACTGCCGAGTTAAATCAGCTTGAAGGATTAAAAATAGCACTTTCCAAAGGTTATAAAGACATTGCAATTACAGTCATACCTTCCCCTATGATAAAAGAGCTAAGGGAATATCCTGTCGATGATGATGTCAATGTTTATATTTTTGTAGCACATACTACTGAAGTGAGCGCTGAAGAAGCAGAAATGCTATTTGAAAACGGAGACATTGTAACAGCATGTGCTTCAAAAGAGGTCAGGGGATATGCCGATGAGCACAAGCCATATTACTATGGAACCAAAGTGCCGATATTCTGTGCAACAGAAGACGGAAAAAGATTTTTGGACAATCGTCTTGAAAAAATTAATAAGCCGTTATCAACAAAGGATTATCCAAGAGATACAAGTGATTCCCCTCACGAACTGCTTTAAATGGAGGATTTTTTATTAAGAAAATATTTTTTGACACAGAAACAACTGGTCTCAACTGTCGGCGAAACCAGATTATAGAACTGGCAATGATTACTGTCGTTGACGGCGAAATAGTAGATGCATATGATGAATTTATAAAATGTCCGGGTTATCTACCTTCAAGAATAACTGAAATTACAGGCATTGATGATGAAATGCTTGAAAAAGAAGGAGTGCCTGAAGAGATTGTTGCTTTGCATTTAAAGGAAATCTTTGAAGAGAAAGCCTTAATGATTGCCCATAATGCGCAGTTTGATTTGTCATTTGTATATAATCTGCTCAAAAGACATTTTCCCGATGAAGCCGATGAACTTGTTGGCAAAATGGACTGGTTAGATACTTTGACTGTTCTTAAAGACCGTAAGGAATATCCTCATAAACTGATTGATGCAGTTAAATATTATGAAGTTGATGAAGTTAATTTTCACAGGGCCATTGATGATACAAAAGCATTGTATTATGTTTACAATGAATTAAAATCAGAGCGTGATGATTTAGCTGAATACATTAATATTTTTGGATTTAATCCTAAATACGGTGTGGATGGAAATCATTTTTCATTTATTGAATATAAACCACAATTCTATCATAAAGGCAAGATGGTTGATGAAAGTCAGATTTTGCCTAGAAAATAGTTATTTTTTTTTAATTGGAAAATTAGTCTTGTTTGGAGGTTTGTGGGAAGTGTCTGTTCTTCCCACACTATATGGTTAGAAAGTTTGTTAAAATAATAGGGAGGATAAAGGAAGAAATTGTTGTTTCTTCCTTACATATATTGGACTAGCTGTTCTTCTTTTTTATGTCCAGGCTTCACTTTTTCGATTGCTTCTTTGAAGTATTTGTTTGGAATTTCACTGGCTTCAAGATCATTTCTTAAAGTTAACATTGCAGCTTCTCTGCATACTGCTTCAATGTCTGCTCCAACATATCCTTCAGTGTTTTTAGCTAACTTTTTAAGATTGACGTCTTTAGCCAACGGCATGTCTTTGGTGTGAACTTCAAAGATTGAAAGTCTTGCTTCCTCATCAGGTTCTTGGACTTGGATGTGTCTGTCAAATCTTCCAGGTCTCATAAGACCGGCATCCAGAATGTCAGGTCTGTTGGTTGCAGCTATGATTGCAACATC
>JAEIGA010011062.1_pt1 | contig 13693 bp, 21 predicted proteins | sample 9270691 | NCBI WGS metagenome assembly JAEIGA01 (sample SAMN17057246, study PRJNA624740) | gut metagenome | biome: biome; isolation source: fecal sample | host: Bos grunniens | place: China: Xizang | collected 2019
GGTACGTAATAATAATAATCCCCGGCAACCCCCTTCTGGCTATGCATATATCATGCCAAGGCTAGGGGTCGCCGGGTTTTCGTGATTATGCTAAAACTATAGTACCATCCTCATGGAGTTCAACAGTGATGGTGTCACCAAATACCACGGTGTAATATGTGTCATGAATGGTTGGGTGAACATTGTACGCTGTGGGGAGTATGGCAGGGTTGCCGTCTACTATATTGCCCGCACGGTAGAATATAACACCTGCCTGGCCAGCTGTTCCCATGTGGTTGGTCATAATGCCGTCGATGATCTTGGCTGCTGCGTCATAACCGGCGTCAGCTCCGAAGCCATATGACAGCGTACCATTGACGTTTTTAATCCATACGGATTTCGGCACATGGTCAGCTATATACTCGTCCAGGGTTTCCTGAATCTTAGTGGTGACAGCGCTCACAGCGCTCTCACATGCTGTGACTGTCTTAATAAGCCAGTCCTGATTTTCTTCGTGGAAGTTTGTCCACGGCCATGATGGGAATACCATTTGATCACCTCCTACTCACCAATGCTGATGCCACCATCGCCATCTACTTGTATGAAGGTATTATTAGTCACTGTTACATTACCGTTCCCAGTGGCGTGGAATTGTCCTGTTGAAGTGATGGCGCCTGTGGTTGAACCGTCTTGATTAGCTACCACAAGAACATCAGTATCAGTGCCCGGATCGAGTGAGAATACTGTATTTATGCCATATGTTGGGAACTGTGGTATAACAGTTGGTAGATAGATTGTAACCTCTGCCTGGCCGTCATTTATGATATTAACAGTAAAGGTTTTAAGATCGCCACTACCGGCAGGCTCGCCGTTCACCTTCAGATCTGAGATCTCACCGTCTACGGATTTGAACTCTACAAGGTTATCCTTTGCTTTATCCAGCCACTTATCGCGCACAGCATATGATTTGGTTATGGTCGCGGTTGTAGGCTGGTCACCGCCTTCGCTCTGTGCTCTAACTATCGGAGCATTTTTCTTTTTAGCCATGGGATTCCTCCTTAATAAATCAGTAAGCAGAAACGTTTTTTGAAACTGTTTACTATATACTTATATATATTATACTCAGAAACTTCCCTCTCCTGGCGAATCAACTCCATGGAGCTGGTCACGCCTATGTTTCCGGTTCTTCTGAGTGAACGGGTCTCGGACCAACTGCCATCCGTCTCCTGGTCGATTGTGGTCTTATCATGATCCTGCCAGGCTGTTGAGTTGAAGCCGGTCACCGCGTCGGTATTAGTGCCACCAACTGAACCGGTATTCTCGCCGGAATTATGCTCTTCGATGGTAGCATCCACGTTCCATAGAGGATTATACTCCATTATGGTAGTCTTGTAAAGTTTCAGCCAGATAGGACCCTCGATCTTTGACCAGTTAGCGATAGCTGTCCGCATTATTTCCAGATCAGGATATACCAGTTCCATCTCAGCGCACTGCATAAGGATTTCGCTGACAAGCGTATCCTTGTCTAAGCCTACTTTAGTGAGGAGCCCGTCCTTGTATGTCTCAACTGTAGGCACTTCAAGCCCGTCCCAGATAGTGGGGTCGTAATTATTCAGTGTAAGTATCGACAGCATCGTCAGCCACCTCCGTATCTTCCTGGAATCTAAGTGAGACGCTCAGCGACGTGTTAAACATCGCGTTGACCTTTTCAAGCCCGTCCTTAATTGTTTCAAGCCACAGCTTGCACTTGGCCAGAGTGTCAACATTGTTAGACATTACTTCTGCGTCAGAGACTCCTGAAGCCTTTGCGATATTGACGTTCGGGATACCCACCTCTGTATTAAATCGGGAATCTATCTTTGCGAGATCTTCAAGAAGTTTCGAACCGATATAATTCTGGGTGAGATTATTGCAGAAAAGCTGCCACGTAGGCACACCGTCATCGTTGAAGAGCTTTTTATCCGAGAACACTGCAGGCTCGCCGGATGCGATCTGATCATATAGTTTTTTAAGTGTTTCAGCTGTAGCTTTATCTTCGGCCGCGAAAACATAAGAAAATTTGGAGTTGACCAGATTAGTGACTACTGCCTCAGATGTCAGCGCCATCAGATCCGCATAATATTCAACTATATCCCACGCGCCTGTATAACTTGGCTGCATCTTCACAAGTTCGCAGTCTATGCCTATGCGCAGCGCGTTCGTATCCTTCAGTAAAGGATTCGTGATCAGTACAGTATTCGGACGATAAAAAACATCGTAGCCGGACAGAGTACAGTGCTGTGGAATAACTCCATACTTATCTGTGTTGATTACGGCCACATAGCCGAATACAAAGAGGCTATAAAGGAAGTAATCTTTTGCCCATGTGTCCGGTATACCTTCAAACTTGAATACAGATAGTATTTTCTGCATTAAGTATTTTTTAAAGAACCAGCTGAGACCGCTGTCCTTGACGTGCATAGTCGACGGCTTAAAATTGTGATTATACATATTTATATAATCATACGATGCCGGGACTCCATTAATTCCATTCATATCAATACCCCTGTCTTTTGGTTATTAGTTTCTTTCTGGCCATCCACCACTTAAAATTACCGCCGCCACCGCCGCCACCGGTCCAAGGTACATATATAAACCCCTGGAAAATGTAATTACCATATCCATATGCGCCGCTGGCTGCTATGCTGTGAGAAGCTCTGAAGGTGTAGCTGTTAAGTGCTGACTCTGAAACTAACCACGTATTATCACCGTTATCTCGTTCGAGTACGCACACATGACCCCAGCCTGAAAAGTCACCATCCTGGTAACAAGCAATTGCTCCCAGCTGGGGAGTCTGTCCGCGAGGCCACCCATCATTATAGTTATACCAATCTTCAGCGTTGTAATTCGGCGCAATCGGGACCCCGTTGGGATATTGGGTGCTTTGCTGTCCCCCGACAAGTTCCCAGGCTCTACCCCACGCATATGCGGTACAGTTGGGCATACCCCATCCGCTGGCATAATATGGGTTTTGGTTTGAGTAATATAGCGGATCCGACGTGGATGGTGCTGTCAGTCTTGGTACATATGTCGGCATGGTCTCACCTACTCAAAATAGAATCCGCTTTCTAATATCGTTCTGATCTGGTCAGCTTCTTCTTTAGTTCCGGGGATAGCTACATCGCCGTCCTGGATAAGCATATAACCGCCCAGCGTTGCGGGTGTGGTCACCTGACAATATGGCCGACCATTGTGGTTAATATCATCGTCCACAGGTCTGAAAAATTGATAATATAGCGCAAAGTGTCCCGTCAGCTGAGTGAATGACCCGCCGCCGCCGACGCTCTTCTCTCTGGGAGTCAGCGCCTGGATAGCGTTGCCGATGCCTGATATCACATTGGACATGTTACCCGTGAAAATATCCTGAGCAATATTCCCGAATCCGCTGGCCACGGAAGTAATCGCGCCCATATAATCGGATGATACCTGTGAAAGCTGGACAGGTACGCCCAGCTGCGCCTCAAGCGTCTGAAGCACGGTGCCCTGGCATCTTACTGAAAGCTTACCCTTGCCGCTTATTACGTCGCAGGCCACATCGACGATCAGACTGGTAGCGTTACATGTTACGCTTGTATCCAGTTCTATGATGCCGAACGGTGGAAAACTGAGCGTTATAAGCGTATACGGTGCACTATTGACGTAGTTGCCTCTGGCCGATGTGTCCGGGTGTTTTTTAAGGTTAAAAGTAAAGGATTTGGTTATCGTGGTGCCCCTGTCTATCTTTAACCCTGTGGCGCCGGTGCTCCATGTGTAGACCTTAACAGGCGCCACACCTGTGGAGACATCAGCATATTCGGTGGTAGTGAACGGTATCATAACTGCCGATTTAATGTACTGGATGGGATCAATAAGACTGTTCTGCAGCGCGAGTGAAGCGTCAGCAAGGTCGAAGTTATTGACCACGCTTACGGCATCGTTTAGCAGATAGTTGCAAATTTTACCCAGCCCGACATTACTGTCTGCAGTAACCATATAATAGTTTAATGATCCGATATTGCCCTCATCGGACACACAGCCGATGCAAAACTGCGGGGCTCCTGTGGATCCGAACAGATTGAAGTTATATGGATTTGATATGGTGCTGTTGTCGAAGGTGCAGCCCGCTTTGACCGGATACAGATTATCTACTATATTACCGTCATAACTGGCCGACGCTCTTAATACGTACAGGCTGGCGCTGCCGATCTGGGTCTTATATGTTGCCAGAACATCAACGCTCATTGAAGCCGTCCATAGTCCTCGCTCAAAAAACCACTCATTAACATAGTAATACCGTTCAAACGCGGCAATATAGGCATAGTTAAATTGTGACGGATCGCTGACCAGCCCGATATTTAATTCTACTTTAGGATTAAGAATGCCGGATCCGGTCTTGATAATACAATCATACGCTGTTGCGCCAGTGGTCGGCACCAGTGTCGAATTGCTCTTTTTGGTCAATGTCCAAAATTTAACTTCATAACCCATTGTTTATACCTCATAAAATGCAGGGCGCGGTGGAAAGGAGAAAAGACCCGCGCCCTTATGTGGAAAATTATATAACCACCAAATTAGTCAAGAAGAAGAACCAGACCCTTTTCGCTGAAGTCGTTCATGTAGCGGATCACGAAATTATAGAAATAATTTGCGTATTCACCGCGCGGGTTCAGCGGAGTCACACCGGCAAATTCGTTCATGGTAGTGATGCCGATCGCTTCCTCGTCAAAGATCACGCCCATAACATTGGACTGAGTTACAGCAGAACCGCTGTCGAGAGTTCCGTCGGTCTGAAGAACGGTGGGCGTGATGCTGATCTGATCAGGTGTATCGATAGCCTGCCAGTAGTTAACAGCTTCAACATCAGCCAGCTCGAGAAACTTATAGTTATAAGTGTCGGCCAGCACGCGAGCATCGATATTGTTCATAAGCCAGTTAAGAAGATAGACTCTCTGGCGCTCAAAAGGTGTGTGCCTTGTAAGTTCGTGACCGGTTACCTGGATCTGATAAAGGTCAGATCTCTCAGTCATGAGATTGGTAAGGGTTGCGATTCTGGCATACACCCATTTGATGAATGCCGGGAAGTTAGCAGGGTCCTTGATGGTCGTAGCTGTATAGCTGCCGCCCACTTCAGCATTGTACTCAGTAAGCAGATGGATAACGCCGTTGGCTGCGTCGATCTTGCCTGCGATAAAGTTATCCAGTGCAAGCCTTGCCATGGTCTCCTTAGCCTGTTCGATCATATCCATCGCGTTCTGGATTACCATTGTCATGAAGGAACCGAACTCTTCAGGACCGCGGAAAGCGTTATCGAGCTGGTCGCGGTATACTGTGAAGCTCTTGGTAAAGGTGTCAGCGCCGTAGTAGTTGAACTGGACGACGTTGGCCTTATTGACCTGGTACATGTCCACGCTCTGACCGTCTACCAGGTTAAATGCTTCGTTATCCTGGAGAGGCTTGTCGGAAATGGCGAGCTTTCTGGTGATAGCGCCCCACTTCTGGCTGTCCATCATGATGCCCCTAAATTTAGCACTGTAAGGCCTGATGGAGAAGATCGTCCTGCCCACGACCTGACTGATAGCGTTCAGCACTGGGTCATAACCCTGGGCTAAGGTGACAGAGGCGACTGATATAAAGTCCTCGGTAGATGTCGGGGCGATAGTTGACTCGCCGGTGATCTGCTGTCTTACAGCGTTGAGGAGTGTGGCCGCCTGTTCAAAGTTCATTGAATTGACACTCATTTAAAATACCCCCTTAGTGAGTGGGCGGTGATACTATCTGAGCAATTGCGTCGCTCACGCTGAGAGTATCAGCCGCTTTATTTTCATCTTTTAAAATATTGGATGCCTGAATTGTTCCGGTCAGCTTGCGGACGGCTTCAAGCAGCTCTCCGTATCTGTCCGGCTCTGATGCAGGTGTGTGTTCTTCAACGGGTTCCGTTTTTTCTTCGGCTTCTTCAACAATCTTCTCGGGTTCCTGGTCCGATTCCATGCCGAGGATCTGATCTCTGTCAAATCCTGCTTCTACCAGTTTAAGCACCTGCTCTGCAGTAAGTTTCATGTTTTTCTCCTCCTTTAAACAATACGCTCATACAGGTCAGCATACATCTGCCGGACTTTACCGGGGATCGCCTGCCTGTATAACTCGCCTTTAATAGTTATAATACTGTTGTCTTTATCCAGCTCTGCAGCTCTCGCGGTAGACATGTATGTCGTGGAACACCTTGCGGCTATCGTCGGAGTCTTGACGGTCACCGTGGGCGTTGCTGATGTCGCACTGGAGAACGTTGGCGCTGTCACGGCTCCGTATATTCCATAAGAACCCGTATATGCATACGTAAGAGTGCCGGAACTGTTATAATAGCGGATAAAATATGCGCTGTAAGCAGTATTGACTGCATTACTATTAAAATTATCAGCTTCGATATTTGCCCAGCTATTCGGACGCCTGTATATACTCTGATACAGATCACCATACTGCTTATAAACCTGAACCTTCAAAGTTGCGCCGGAATTGTATGCCGCGTCAAAAGATATCTCCCACTTCTGGATATATTCGTATTGGCTCATATCTGCCACGAATGTGCCCGCTGTCGCGGATGTGACAATGGTCTTGGCAGTAGTCGACGGTGTCCAGGTATTAAAAAGAGTGTCCGCAAGAGTATACTCATGATAATATAGATCCTGAACAAATTCAGGTTCCGGAATCGGTTCCACAGTGATATCCGACGTGAGTAACAGATTGCTCGTATTGAGGACCTGCGCCTCATGGCCGGGTATCACGTTAACAGGACCCGTATATTTACCGGGATAGCGAAGAACGGGCGCGCTCATGGACGCATTAAGCGTTCCGGCTCCCTGAAGTCCTCCCGATACGTGGCCGAGGCCTTTTATAGTCCCGTTCAGATCCCCCATGTGTGTGCCTCCGGTAGAATCGTCAGCCGCTTATTAGATATAAACGTGACTATGCTGCCATCTGCCTGTATCAGATGAACGTCATAAAAGTAGTCGCCGGGGTCCCGTGTCCAGGTATCTGACAAGTAAAGATGTATGGTCCTGTCTGTCAGGTTAAGGTCTTGGTCGATGATCGGCGCGTCACCATAGGACTTGACTACGGAAAAATTGAGAGACTGGTCACCGCTGCAGTCGTATACAGTTCCGTCCTCGTTAAAGATATCGACCACTATCTCGACAGTGTCGCCCCTGGTCATGGTGATGTTCTGTTGTTCGTCTATCCTATACATCAATGAGCTCCTTAAATGGCATATTTATCTGTTTACCGCTGCGGCTATCCCAATGATAAAACCGATGCCCGTTGACCACTGCCTGTCGTTTGTTTTGAATCCCGAAGTGAATCCAATTTTTATAGATCCCGGCCTCGCCCACACAGCCGAAGCTCTTGCAGACCTGCCCCCACTTAGTGGCATAGCGGATAAACTCCTCTTTTGTGATATCATGATTATACAGATGCCAGTCCATGGCCGTGCCGGTTTTGTGATTGCTATTCTCAATGCCACCCACCGCCGCATTTTCGCGAGCTGTCCGGTACCAGCTGACCACATACATAGATTTGTCAAGCCAGTTTCTGAAGCTCTGGATAGCTCTGATAAAAACGACCGTCTCCTTAAACATGTATACAGTAGCAGAACCGGCATGGTATTCTTCCTGACTGAAGTTCTTGCTTAACTTGCCGCTGAACTGAATCATAACTCGCGAGCCTTTCCTATAAGTGCAGAGATCAGTTCCTTAACTTCATGAAGAAGCGTCGTATTGTCCTGAATCGTTTCTCTCAGGCTGTCAATCTCATCTTTATGATTCTCGTTCTGCTTATTCACATACCAGAACAATGCACAGCAGACCACTATTGGAAATCCTAAAGTTTGAATAAACTGCATTATGACATCATAGTCCATTTTATTACCTCGTAAAAATATGGGCGACGTTCATCAGCCGGACCAGCTGCCGCGCGTCCTTCCGGGACTGTCCTAGCGCGCGCCGCCCTCTAATATATTACATATCAAAAATTGGCTGTTTTGTCAAGCAAAAAGTGTGCCATTTTCTTCTTATAATATAATATCCTCAAAAATAGCCTTACAGGTCATATTTTCAAAGAAGATTTTTCCGCGCATATGGGCATTGTATAACCGAATGCCGTACTTTTTAATAAATCGCTTGCGGTTGACCTCATCAGTGGCATAGCTTTCAGGGTCGCCGGTCCTGTGATCGGATATATAATAACAGGATCCATTTTTGTGCCGGTAAATGGTAATATCGCCCACCGTGACCACAGGCTTATACTCGCCGAGTGGCTGAGATTTTATCTGGTCGGTCGGATTATAAGAGAAGTCATTCGACAGCGCCATATCCGCATACGCACCGCCTGCCAGGCGATACAGCGCTGTGTCCGCTTTCTTTCCGGAGATCTTCCTGGACGATGGCAGCACCAGGCAGATGCCTTTATCTCTGTTAATAAAAAGCTCCTGGCCTTTGGCTTTCATCCTTTCAGCGATGCCGATAAGCCCCAGCTCCATAAAAATGGGGTTTGCTATGTCGAAAGCGTTGGCCAGAAGCAGCGCCTGCATAGGCTTACGGCCTTGCAGCTCTCTGTTTCGGTTCATCGTCTCATATGCATTGAGGAACGCACTACCTTCACCCTTCATGATTCGCTCATGTTTTTCGGGGACAAACTCGTCATAAATCAACAGGTCACCGTCAAAGCTGAATCCTCGCATATTGGATAGCGTACTAAGCGCGCATGTGTACCCCAGCACATTCTCATCTTTCAAAAACACGCTATTATACTTTGATAGCGGTTTGGTATCTATGTCTATTCTTAAATCAGCGCATACTGGTTTGAAAGGTGAAAATTCTGCCTTGTTGATCAGATCCGTCTGGGTTTGGGTCCTTCTCATCAGCATAAACTTTCGCCCTGACTGCAGCGCATATTTAAGCGCGCCGTAAGTCTTGCCGGTGCCTCGGCCGCCAACGATGAAGTTAAACGGAAGCCCTAAATGTAAAATCCCGGGTATGTTTAAATACCCGGATGATTCGTAAATATTAATTGTCATGGTTTTCATCCTTTAATACACTTCGAAAAACTGACCATGCCCTAAGCAAATCACGCTGTAGCTTTTCTACCTGCTCGTCATCAATCGGCTGTATTGGGCAATCATTAAACCTCTCTTCAAAAGGATCAAGCTCCATACTATGCTCGTTAAATATTTTTCCCAATGCTTTACAATGCTCATAATTATAATATCCGGGATCATATCTTATCTCCCTAAATGGACAATCAGCGCAAACTTTAGGCATCATCATTCCTTTAATATATACGCCCATCGATTCACCTCATACAGTAATCGCAAACATGATGCCTATTGCGGCGCCCTCCAGGCACAGCAGAACGTGTGCCATGATCTGATGCTGTTCTAAATATGAATTGATCCTGTTATACATGTTACCCTCCTATTAAAAGGCGGTTATTATCAGCCACCGCCGGGGCGTGTGCCTTTTCTACACTGGTAGATAAGACAATACTAGGCCAGTTCACAAGTTACGTATGTTCTGCCGGCCTTTGATGTACCTGTCACAACGCGGAACGGTCCCATATCCTCGCCCAGCTCGTTGTATGCGTTGATAAACGCATCGATGAAAGTGCCGGAGATAGTGCCATAGAGCTCTCCGTCGGTTTCCAGAGCGAGAACGGTCTTATCCTCGTCCTCGAAAAGGACCCACTTCTCAGGCTGGATCACAGACCCAGCCAGCTCCACCAGCTTCTGAGTAGTCTGGGATTCGGTCAGCTTGTACGCGTCTCTTCTGCTAAGGGACTCGGGAAATGTTGTAATGATCTTCTTCATGATTTACCTCCATTCAGATCTGTATAAATAAATTATATTTAGTTATCCGGAAATCTTTGACCTCCGTCTCACTATCGTACTCTTTGACTATTTCCGCAGCACGATAGCCGTGGCAATTGTCATACATATTTGCAGGCGAACCATCAAATACTAATATATTGACGTCGCCCGTCACCTTACTCATTAACCAGTGCAGTTTCATCTGTTACCTCCTTCAGCATTGTCTCCATTAAGCGTATTTTCGCGTTTTCGCGAAAGCCTTCGCTTCTTTTGAATCTGATACATAAGTTTGAAAGCGCCCTGCCCGGGGTCGCTGCCCTGGTATACGCGTGCCAGCGCTCACAGTAAACGCTATCAAAGCGATACACGGGACCATCATACTCGTATAGTTTCAGCATTTTCTCTGCCCTTTCAATAATATAATCCGGATCACTTTTAACTATGATCCCCTCCTGCTCGTAGAACCATGTTCGCAGCGCTGCGCGGCTTGATTCATAGACAGCATCAATGTAGTCCTTAACGGCTTGCTCAACTATTGCTGCGGCCAGTCGTTCATAAGCCTCATCAGGCCAATCTCTCCACACACCCATCGTTAGACCCTTTCAAAGTTTCTGATCTCGTAGGGTGTGAGATATCCGTCATGCCGGTCGTCATAATCATAAGACCCGTCATTATTAAAGATCACATCCCACACCTTGACCAAAAGCCCGCAGCCGACGCAGTCATCCACAATCACGCGGGTGCCATTCACGTCCTGGATCCAGTCGCCGCTGCCTACCTCGTTGCCATTCTTATCTTTCAGCATCTTATTTATCTCCTTTCAATTGCCGCTGCACGGCTCTCCTAACTGTCTCTATTCTAAACTTTTTACTTGTAAATGTCAATACCTATTTAGAATATTTTTATTAAAATTTTCGATTGGCCTTGCGCCATTCATCAGCACGGTCCAACAGTCGCATATATTCGCCGGTGATTCCCAGCGTATACTCAGAGTCACGCATATATACATTTGATATTATATCAATCTTATGTCCTTCGCGGACGAGTTCCTTAACCGCTGGCTCATCATTATACACCGCTTCAATGCCCGCGCTTTCGTGGAATATGAACCCCGGACGGAATGCCTCGATGCCTCCATGTGCCTGAAGCTCTTCAGCGCCCTTTTTCTTACTGACGCCCGCGATGGTTATATGAAGCCCGTCAGCATCCTCATAGCAATATTTTTTCGAGCCCAACGTGGAAAAGCGCATATATTCGCCATCTTCCTCCCAGACTCCAAGATAATGAGGATGCCCTTTTGGATCTGTCGCCACCGCACCATTAGCTTTGGATCTGGCCATAAGCTCCTTATTCAAGGCGCTAAAATCAACATCCCCGATGTATTTAACGCTATCAGTATCGGCATACAGAAATCCATCACCGACCAATTTAATAGCGCGTTCCAGCTCATATCTGGCCCAGCATGTTGTCCATACGCCCCAGGCATAACTTTGGAACGCTTTACGGTTAGATTTTTCAAGGAGCTCCGGATCTGATACAGAATTATCCTCCTGAAACATACCATTAATATATAGCATGTTTCTTTTAACAGGATCCTGAACGCTCATGCCATAAACTGAATTGAGTTTATTTTTAGCTTTCATATAGTAAAGTTCTTGACCAACCACACCCTTTAGGTCAGTCTTTCGATGAAAGTAATCAAGAACGGTGTCCCGCATGGGCTTCGGAAGAACACCATAGCGACAGTGGACCAGGTCATTAACTTCGGCATACTCAAAAGTATACTCTTCCATGATGATCTTTAGGTCGATATCGGTGACGGTGCACTCTAAAAAAGACGCTTCAAGGATTCGCCCATTGTCGTAGTCTCCTCCAATAATATCCCTGCACTTAGCCCTTGCCAAGTATGGACAGCCCCAAATTGGATCTGTAAGCCTAACATTCCACAGCTTAAGCCGCATCAGGCATGCCCGTCCCTGCCTGAATATTTTCACCAGTACACGGTCAAAGTCAGCCTCTGGTTCACGGATCCAAGGACCCATAGGAAAAAGACAATTAATCTGAACGTCCGGATAACTTGAAGCACGATCGCGGCTCTTGACATCTTCAACTATAAGCCCCGAATAATAACGGTTCGCGTGCGTGTTACCACCTCGAAATGCTTCGGAAAGCATCTTATAGATATCATAATCAGGCAGCATCTGCTTGAGCTTCAGCTGATTAAAGTGCCGCATGGCAGCTTTGACATCGCGACGTACGTAGCCGGTGCTGGTCAGCACAAGACTGTAAAGATTGTCATGGTCAAGTTCCATCTGCTTCCGCATAGCCTCGCAAAGACCTTTGACGTCATTAACACAGTATTCGATCTCGCGGGGCGTCAGCTCGGTCCAGGGATACCTGGCTATTGAATAATCAAATTCCTCACCGGAGAGCTTAGCGTCCTCAACTCCCATCTTGTGAGTAAACTCGGCCAGTGACATATTAGTCTGCAGGTATGAGCATCTAAATTCAAAGTGCCCCATCATTTCACATTTTAAAACCTTGCGGGCGTCCATGGCAAAGACCTCCTCAGGCTCAAACTGATATATACCTTTTAACCATTGAAATTCAAAACTGAGATTATGAACGAAAAAAACGATATAAACATGCTCGTCCAGCATTGTGGCCAGATGATAAAGGAATCGCTTAAACTCGTCCCAGGTTCTGCCCATCACAGTCTGGTCTCCGATCTGCGCCTGCCAGACATACATAAACGCCTGTTGACTCTCGTCGTCGTTAGTCGTTTCAATGTCAAAAGCGCAGATCAGATCCTTATACTTCTTATATGTATCCCGCCGGCCGGGGTTTCCTTTTCTCCTTTTCAAGACAGCCGCCTCCTTGACCTTAACATAGTCAAAGCTGTCAATATCATAGATCATTTTAATGCCCTTATTTTCTTCTGTATAGTGCTATATGCGTATCCCTTGCCGCTCTTTCTAGGATTCAGCGCGCGCAGGTCCTCCTGATGTTTCTGAAAATATTCAAACTTTTCAGCAACCACTTCCGGATCTACGCCAATTCGCTGCGTTTCATTGAATATATCGGCAGCATCCCCTGAATCGAATACCTGACCGGCATACTGATCACGCAGCTGGTCCATGTAGTCGGTGAACGCGGTGAAGTTATCCGCAGTTATGAAGTCCAGTCCGCGCTTATGAAGCTCTGAAAGCGTATAATCACGCTGCTGCCTGGCACGCTTGACCTTAGTGAACGGGTCCCGCAGATAGCGACTGACCTCGGCCAGATAATACCTTGCTTCGTCATCAGTTAATACTCTAGTCATGGGAAATTTAAATTTCTTACTGGATAAATTCTGCTCACTTAATCGCTTCTGTCGCTTCTGTGCTACTTTTCTCAGATCAGCATAAGCCTGGCGTACAGCTCTGTCATTCATCCCCCGGATGTCTCTCGGCGTGTAGATCTGCATCGTTACCCTCCTTTATAATAGTATAAAAAACTCTGCTGGACTTTCGTATCCAGTCCGTCACACCGTGCGGCCACGCTTCCAGCATGGCGATCACGTCGGCATCTTTATCGCGCACCAGCTTGACCGTATAAGCGCGATAATGCTCTTTTAAATAATCATATGTTGGCATATCATGCACCTCCTCATAAACAAATATATCACATTACATTTTACTTGTAAATACCACTTGCAAAAATAATCTGGATGTGCTAATCTATAGCTGCAGAAATAGATCTCTGCGAGCCTCCAACTCCTGCAAACCCGGCGACCCCTAGCCTTGGCATGATATATGTATAGCCAGAAGGGGGTTGCCGGGGATTATTATTATTACGTACCCA
>JAEIGA010011063.1_pt1 | contig 13692 bp, 14 predicted proteins | sample 9270691 | NCBI WGS metagenome assembly JAEIGA01 (sample SAMN17057246, study PRJNA624740) | gut metagenome | biome: biome; isolation source: fecal sample | host: Bos grunniens | place: China: Xizang | collected 2019
ACCCTTACTTTCTATACAGAGGCCTATAGGGAGGCCCTTCAGTATTGCGGAACCAAATCCGGCAGGGATGAGGATAAGGTGAAAGGCTCAGGGCTTACCCCAATGGAAACGGAAAATGGGGCAATGGCTTTCTCACAGGCATGGATGGTGGTGGAGTGCAGGAAGATGCTTTCACAGTCGCTTTCACCGGATGCAATTGCAGATCCTGCAGAAAGGGCAAAAAGGGCAGCGCAGCCAATGCACAAGATGTACATAGGTGAGATACTCAATGTTTGGGTGAAATAAGCTGTCGGGAAGAACAATATTTATGGCTGGAGTGCAAAATAGTCTGCCTCTGGCCATTTTTTTACCTTGCGGAGAGCTTGTGTTATCTCTCTGTTCATCTGTCGGGCCAGGCCAGGTCCGTTCCAGGATGAGCTGTTTGAGATGAATACCCAGGAGTATCCGTCTTTCTGGGCTTTTATAAGGGCACTTGTTCCCGACATGGATCCGCTTCTTAACCAGAATTTGGAACTTGAGCTGGCCCATCCGGCAGGTTTGGCATTTTTGCCGTTCGGGGTCATGAAGTCTATGCTTTCGGGAGTAAGGAAATCTTCCCTGATTGGGCATTTGTTGATGGCAGAAACCAGTTTCAGCAGCTCTACCGGTGAGGCAACCCATCCTCCGGCACCATACAGGCCGTGTACATCATTGCCTCCAAGGCTTTTCATAACCAATGTGTCTGAACCGTCATATGCCGGTACGAGTTCAGCTTCCTTAACCTCGTAGTAGGTAACCTCGTTTTCTCTGAATCCATCTGAATAGTTGTTTGCAAGATGTATATCATAACACCCTATAGGGGCAAGGATACTGTCTTTGATGTAGGTTTCGTATGGTATGCCGGATACTTTCTCAATTACTTTTGAGAGAACAATATACCCAAGGTTGGAGTAGTTGTATCTTCCACCGGGAGCAGCCCTAAGCCTGTTTTTAGTGGCATAGAGGACCATATCGTCCATGCTTAGCGGAAGGGGCTTGCCCAGGAACTGTGCTACAAGTTCCATGTTGAATGCTGCATCCCCGTGCGGGTTTGAGAAGCCGCTGGTGTGTCTGAGGAGATGCTCAACTGTTATTTTCTTGATTTTCTTGTCGCGGTAATCCAGGAAGAGGGTATCGTTGAGGATTCCATCCTCTCCAAATACAAAATCCTGAGTTGAGAGCTGTCCTGTCTCCTCCAAGTGCATTACGGCTACAGCTGTGAGCAGTTTTGAAACGGAAGCAACTCTGAAGATGTTTTTAACTTCGCATGGGATGCTGTCTTTGGTGTTGGCATAGCCGTATCCCTTGGCATAAATGAGGCTGTCATTCCGCATAAGGGCAAAAGAACCGCCTCTGATACCCCAGTAACGCATGAAACGGTTAATGGATGCATCAAACCTCCTGGCTTCATCGTATGCACACAGTTCATTGCTCATCAGGTGGTTGAGCGGAGTGGGGGCACATTTCTCTTCTGCCTGTTCCTCAAGGCTGTTGCTGCATCCGTTGCCGGCCAATACAACAGCCATCACTGCTGCAATGGCAATGATGGCTGCGCATATGGCGTATTTAACCCTGGTTCTATTCAATTTCCTTTACAAGTTTCTTAATGTTCGTGATCAGCTCAGGAACATCCATCCTTTGTGGACAAACGCTTTTACATGCTCCACAATTAATGCATCTGTCTGCCCTTGCTCCCTCAGGTACCATATTGTTGTAGGTTGCAAGGAATGCACGTTTCTTCTTCTCAAACTTGCCGTCTCTTGGTCCGTTTATATCTGGAATATTGCTCTCTTTTACGCATTTGTTGTATGCGTTGAAGATTGCAGGAATATCCACTCCGTATTTGCAAGGCATACAGTATCGGCATGTGGTACATCCAATCTGCGGATATCTCCTGTATTCTGCAATTGCCAGTTCAAGGGCCTCTCTTTCTTTATCTGAAAGTGGCTTGAAGTTGCTGAATGTATTGATGTTCTCTTTAAGGTGCTCCATCTGTGTCATTCCGCTCAATACGCAAAGTACATTTGGAAGCGAACCTACATAACGGAATGCCCATGATGCAATAGACATGCCAGGAGCTGCCTTTTCAAGAATTTCGTTTGCATCCGGGGTAAGGCTTGCAAGTGAACCTCCAAGAAGCGGCTCCATAACCATGCAAGGGATACCTCTTCTGGCAGCCTCATTGTAGAAGAACTCAGCCTCCTCATCTACCCAATCCATATAGTTGATCTGCAGCAATACAAAATCCCACTGGCGTTTGTCCAATATGTATGTGAAAAGTTCTTTTGTGCCGTGGAACGAGAAGCCAAGTCTCTTGATTCTGCCTGCCTCTTTCTCTTTGGCAAGCACCTCGTAGCCTCCAAGCTCCTCATATGGCTTGTCATAGCCATCCTGGTTTGAAATGGCGTGGCACAAGTAATAATCAAAGTACTCTACGCCGCACTGCTGCAATTGGGTTTCAAAAAGCTCTTTTGCCTTCTCCGGACCTGTAATGAGCCAGCCGGGCATCTTGTTGCAGAGGGTAAAGCTCTCTCTGGGGTAATCTTTAAGCAGGGTGCCAATTGCAGCAGCAGATGTGCCGTTGTGGTAGTTCCATGCTGTATCGTAGTGGGTGATTCCGTTGGCGTATGCGTAATCAATAAGGGCTTTTGATTTCTCCATATCAATAGCCTTTACTTTTCTGCCTCTTGAATCGGTCTCTCCTGTTTCGTATGTTGGGAATCTCATACAGCCGTAGCCAAGCAATGAAATCTCTTTTCCTGTAATGTTGTCCATTTTCTTTGCCATTACAAGTGTGCCGTTTGCGGCCTCTTCCTTAACTTTGCCTTTGCAGCTTGTCACAAGGCTGTATCCCGCAGCAATGGCCAAAGCTCCAAAGCCCAAATGCTTGAGGGCCTGGCGGCGGGTGATTGTCTTTTTCTCCTGTGTCATAATAATTTGGGTTATAGGGTGTAAAGTTAGATATTTTTTTATACTTTTACTAATTGTAAAAACTAAGATGCAAAGCAGAATATTATGAAATTCAAATTACTGTTTGTCCTTTTGGCTCTTCTTTCATTAGGGGCAGCGGCCCAGCCCGGATATGTTCCGTCGCCGCAGAATATGCAGAGCAGGCAGGAGTTCTCCCAGGCCCGTTTCGGTATCTTCATCCATTGGGGTATATATTCAATGTTGGGAGACGGCGAGTGGGTGATGCACAACAAGAAGATCAATTATAAGGAGTATGAGAAGCTGGCAGGGGGATTCTACCCTGCAAAGTTCAATGCAAAGGAGTGGGTAGAGGCCATAAAGCTGTCGGGAGCAAAATATATATGCATTACCACCAGACACCATGATGGCTTTTCCATTTTCCATACCAAGGCGAGCCCATACAACTCTGTTGATGCCACCCCATTTAAGAGGGATATTCTGGCAGAGATTGCTCAGGAGTGCCATAAGCAGGGTATAAGGCTCCATCTGTATTATTCCCATATCGATTGGGGCAGGGAGGATTATTATCCGGTAGGACGTACCGGGCATGGGACAGGCCGTACCGGGTATTTCAACGGGCAGAAGCTCCCTCAGATTGATTCGGCGGTGTTCCGGACCAACTGGGCATATGAGAACTATCTCAAGTTTATGGATACCCAGCTTACTGAGCTCCTTACCAATTATGGCCCTATTGGGGCAATATGGTTTGACGGCCTTTGGGACCGCGACCAGCAGGAGAACGGCCTTAAGGCTGAGACCTGGAATCTGGCGAGCCAGTACTCGCTTATCCACAAGCTGCAGCCTTCCTGCCTTGTAGGAAACAACCATCACATGGATCCGTTCCCAGGTGAGGATATCCAGATTTTTGAGAGGGATATCCCCGGACAGAACCTTTACGGATACTCGGAGCAGGCCATAAGCACAGTGCTCCCGCTGGAGACTTGCCAGACTATGAACCGTTCTTGGGGTTACAGAATCACCGATACCACATACAAATCTGTGGATTTTCTTGTAAAATACCTTGTTCAGACCGCAGCCAAGGGGGCCAACCTCCTTTTGAATATAGGTCCAAGGCCGGATGGTACTCTTCCCGACGAATCCCTGGTGCGCCTGAAGGCAATAGGAGAGTGGATGGATACCTATGGCGAGACCATTTATGGAACCACAGCTGGCATTGTGCCGGAGCAGCCGTGGGGAGTTTCTACCCGAAAAGGGCACAGAAATTTCCTCCATGTGTTCAAGGATACTACAGAGATTTTTGTCCCACTTGAGAATCTGGATATAGTGGAGTGCAAGAGTTTTCCTTGCGGTGCACCTTTAAAATATAAGAAGGTAAAAGGTGGGGTTTCAGTGCAGATTGGAGAGATGGAGAAATCCTCATCATCTGTGGATATGAGGGTAGTAGAGCTCAATTATGCTCCGGTGGATGCGGTTGCTTTGGAGAGTTTTGTGGAGCAGATGTGTGACAAGTATCCCCAGGCAACGCTGCAGGATATCTACAAGAGCAATTTCCAGGATTACTTTGGCCCAAGCCATATAATGGCTCAGAGGGAACAGGTTATTGCCTACCTTAACAGGGAGGTGAAGAAAATGATATTGGAGAGGGCTCCGGCTGTTGTTGGGTCGCTTGCAGCTGCCGGAGAGCATGTTGCTGTACCCGCTTCAAGTGTTGCAGGAGAGCAGCAATTGCAGGGAGCTGCAAAAAGCTATTATGATCCTTGCGGATGGAGACACAATTATTATCAGGTGAGCCTTGATGTTGTGGCAGACGGCATTATGAGTGTGGAGGAGTTTGCTGATGCCTTTATTGCAGGAGGCGGGCAGGAGCCTGAAGTTACGCAGGAGTGGCTTGATGAGTGGAATGTGATAAAGAAGGTTGTAAAGAAAAAGGCTCCGGGGATGAAAGGGTTTGCAAAAGATGCTGCAAAAATATCTTCTCTTATAAAGGATGGCAAATATGTTGTGCATCACAGTACGGCTTATAATCAGGCATATAAACCGCACTACAGGATAATCCGGGCAGATATTTTTAATGCGGTGGTGTTGCCCAAGATAAAAAAACATGCAGGTAAATAGTAATTTTTTAGCAAAAATCCTTTGGTTTGGATAAAAAAGTATTATATTTGTAAAGCTTTTGAAATTAAAGTCCATTTTATTTCTTGTACTTATTTCTATTAATTTATAAATAGGTTTTTTGTTATTTTGAAAAAAGGCAGCTCTGCACAGCTGCCTTTTTTTATACGGCTCACGCCGGGTGCGGCTCCCGTGTGCAGTTTTTTTGTATCTTTACAAGGTTTAATTAAAATGTTTTTGAGATGAAAATAGCGGTACCAACAAGAGATAATGTGGTTGACAATCACTTTGGCCACTGTGCATATTATACTATTTATACTATTGAGGAAAACAAGGTGGTTGGCAAGGAGACTATGCCTTCTCCACAGGGTTGCGGATGCAAATCGGGCATTGCACCAGTGCTTCACCAGATGGGTGTTGAGGTGATGTTGGCTGGCAATATGGGTGAGGGGGCAAGAAATGTCCTTGGAAGAAACAGCATTGCAGTAATTAGAGGTTGCAGCGGACCTGTAGATGAGCTTGTAGAGGCTTATTTGAGAGGAGAGGTGGAGGATAATGGTGAGGGTTGCCACCATCATGAGTGTCATTAGGAATGATCAGGTTATTTATCGGGAAGAAAATTATTATGAATATTGATGAGAGAGTAGAGAGGGCGGTTGCACTTTTTAAGGAGGGGTACAACTGTTCGCAAAGTGTGGTGGCTGCGTATGCAGACATTTATGGTTTTACACAGGAACAGGCACTTAAGATGTCGGCATCTTTTGGAGCTGGAATAGGGCGTATGAGGGAGACCTGCGGTGCGGCTTGCGGAATGTTTCTTCTGGCAGGGTTGCAGACAGGATGTACAGATCCTAAGGATAACGGAGGCAAGGGGGCCAATTATGCTGTGGTGCAGGACATGGCGGCAAAATTTGCCCAAATCAACGGTTCTATTGTTTGTGCCGAGCTTCTTGGACTGAGGGAGAAGAAGGAGAGTGGAATAGGTGCTCCGGTGCAGCCTCAGGAGAGAAATGCCGAGTATTACAAGAAACGTCCTTGCGTGGAGATGGTGCGCAGTGCGGCACAGATTTTTGGAGAGTATCTTAAAGAAAACGGAAATGGGCTATAGTCCCATTTCCGCTGCTTTTTTCTCCATGAGGGCGTAGGCCTGCTCAAAGTTGTTTTCTATTATTCCTTCCAGAATTGCCTCTTTTACATATTCCTTTATAATTCCAATTTCACGTCCTGGAGGGATGTTGTATTTCTGCATTATCAGCTCTCCTGTTATAGGGTTCTGGAAATTTCTTATTGCATCTTTTGCCTCAACCTCTACAAGTTTCTCCCTTACAAGGGCAAAATTACGCTTGTGTTTCTGTACAAGCTTATCGTTTTTGGAGGTGATGTCGGCCTCGCATAGAGTCATGAGATCATCTACGTCATCTCCGGCATCAAAGAGCAGTCTCCTTACAGCCGAGTCTGTAACCTCTTCCTGTGCAAGGGCTATAGGACGGAGGTGAAGCTGTACAATTTTCTGTACATATTTCATCTTTTCGTTAAGAGGCATCTTCATCTGCTTGAATACCCCAGGAATCATTTTTCCCCCTATGAAATCGTGGCTGTGGAATGTCCAGCCTGCCCCAGGTTCATATTTCTTTGTGCTCGGCTTTCCAATATCGTGCAGAAGTGCTGCCCATCTGAGCCACAAGTTGTCAGTGTTGGGGCATATATTGTCCAATACTTGCAGTGTGTGGGCAAAGATGTCCTTGTGTCCTTTCCCTTCAAGTGTCTCAACCCCTTTGAGCCTGCTTATCTGTGGCAGGAATTGCTCAAGAAGCCCGGTCTGCTCAAGAAGATAGAATCCAATTGAAGGTTTTGGAGCCATGAGTATTTTATTGAGCTCTTCAGCTATCCTTTCACGGGAAAGGATAGATAGCCTTTCCTTGTTTCTTTTTATGCTCTCAAGAGATTCCGGTACTATGGTAAAGCCAAGCTGGGTGGCGAATCTTATGGCACGTATCATTCTCAGAGGATCGTCTGAGTAGGTAGTGTCGGGATCAAGCGGAGTGCGGATAAGGCCGTTGCGCATATCCTCCATTCCGTTGAACGGATCTACCAGTGCACCATAATCCTCCTCCTGCAGGCTGAATGCAAGGGCGTTTATGGTAAAGTCCCTTCTCTGCTGGTCTTCTTCCAGGGTGCCGTCCTCAACTATAGGTTTGCGTGATTCTCTTCTGTAAGACTCCTTGCGGGCACCTACGAACTCAAGCTCTATCCAATCTGCCTCCTTGTTTTCCCTGAAGCGGAGCATGGCAGTGCCAAAGTTCTTGAATACAGAGAGCTTGCTGCCTACCTTGCTTGCAACCAGTTCTGCCAGGGCAATGCCGCTTCCCTCCACAACAATGTCTATATCCTTGCTCGGGCGCCCCAGAAAGCAGTCCCTTACATAGCCTCCAATTACAAAGGCCCTTACGCCCTGTTCTTTGGCGGCAGCAGATACTATCTTGAATATTTTGCTTTTTAAATGTTCCATTTTACATGTTATATGGCTGAATAGTGAGGTATGTCCCGGGCAAATTCATACTTTCCCAGGGTGGGGTTGTAGCTGCAGATACAGGTTCCCGTACCGTTTGTTATTATCAGGTGGGGAACTTTTAGTACCAGGTTGTAGCTGAAAGCCTGCTGCAGTACCGTATTGCACAATTTTACGTTTGGGGCCTTGCATTCAACAATAATCTGAGGGGTGAGGTTCTTGTCAAAGACAACAATGTCGCATCTGAAACTTTTGTTCCCAAGCTTTATTGTGTATTCGCTTGCCATAAGCTGCAACGGGTAGTTCTTCTGTGTATGCAGCCACTGGATGAAATGTTGTCTTACCTGCTCCTCAGGGGTAAGGGCCACGTGCTTTTTGCGTAATGGGTCAAATACCGTACCTTCCATTCAATTCCGTGTTTGAGTGCAAAGATACAACAAAAAAGGGGGATTCTTAATGGATAATATGTGAAATAAGCTCTATGAGAAGGTCGCCTTCAGAAGCTCCACCTGCATTTCCGCTCTTGCTTTTGTAGTCGTACTCCTTTATGATTGCAATGGCCTGCATGGTCTTTTTTAGAGGAAAGGTTCTCATTGCAGCTGCATACTCCTTAATTTGCCCTTGGGCAAACACTCCTGCCTTGCGGATTGCATTTTCCATCATTCCACCGTCCTGTGCATAATATGCATGACATTTGAGCAGGCGTGAGAAGAAGAAGAACATGGCTCCAAGGGTGAGTACAAGCGGGTATTTCTTTGGATTTGCCCCAAAATGGCGTGCTATCCTGTATGCGTTCCCGTAATCTTTGAATACAAGCGATTTTGAGAGCTCAAATGCTGAGAATTCCCTGCTTATTCCAATGTTGGTCTCAATGTCTTTAAGGGTAATCTCCTTTTTTTCTGCAGGGAGTCCTTTAAAGAGTTTGTCTGCTTCCAAAACAATCTTGCGGAGGGTATTGCCTGTATGCTCGGCCATAAGGGCAGCAGCATCTGGTGTAATGCCGTATCCTTTCTCCTTTACATATGAAGAGATCCATTTGGCCACGTTCCACTCGCTTATGGCTACAGATTCAAATACAGTGGCATTGGCTTTGGCTTTCTTGTAGAATCCTGTGCGCTTGTCTACAGATTTGTTTGTGAAGGCAAGTACCAGTACTGTTTCTGGAGACGGGTTCTCAAGATACTGTTCCAGAATGTCCAGCTTTGTGAGATGTTGAGCCTCTTTTACCATTACCAGCTGCCTTGGGGCAAACATTGGAAAACGGCGGCATGCCTGTACAATCTCAGCAGTGGAAGTGTCTTGGGAATATACTATTGTCTGGTTGAAATCCCTTTCCGAAGGCTCCAGAACATTGGCAAGTATGGCCTCAATGATTATATCCGAGTAATAGGGCTCCTCTCCCATAAGTATGTATACGGGGCTGAACTGTCCGGCTTTTATGCCAGCCAGGATTGAGTTCATCTGCTGAAGGTTGTCCTGCTCTGATTGTTTGGCCATCCTGTAATTATCCTAAAAGGGTGGAAATATTGGTTACAAACAGTTTTACAGCCATTGCAAGAAGGATAATTCCAAAGAATTTCCTCAATACATATATGAGGCTTTGTCCAAAAACTTTCTCAATTATGTGCAGTTTTGCCAGAACAAGGTAGACAAAAACCATGTTGAGGATGATTGCAACAATAATGTTCTCAGTGTGGAACTCTGCACGCAGTGACAAAAGTGTAGTAAGTGTGCCTGCACCGGCAATGAGCGGGAAAATGAGCGGCACAAGGGTGGCTGCCCCTTTTGGACCGTCATTCTTCATCAGTTCTACACCCAGGATCATTTCAATTGCCAGTACAAGGATTACAATTGCACCTGCTACCGCAAATGACTGGATGTCCACTCCAAACAGAGAGAGCAGTCCCTCTCCTGCATATAGGAATGCAATGAATACGGCAAATGATCCTATAACTGTTGGTAATGGTTTGATTGAATTGCCTTTACTTTTAAGGTCTATAATGATTGGAATTGATCCGGTAATGTCAATTATTGCAAAAAGTACCATAAATGCACTCACAATCTCTTTTATGCTGAATTCTAAGCTCATAACTAAAAATTTTTTCTAAATTTCCTTGCAAAGATAAAATATAGTTTTTAACTTTAACACAAGAAATTAACCTAAAAAAATATTAGAGATGAAAGAACTTATTGAGAAAATTAAAGGTGAAATGGATGCTTTCTGCAAAGACGCTGACGCTCAACTACTTAAAGGAAACAAAGCAGCTGGTACACGCGCAAGGAAATCAGCTCTTGAGCTAAGCAAGATGATGAAAGAGTTCAGAAAACTTTCTGTTGAGGCTAGCAAAAATTAATCAGCTCATTTACAGCAAGAAATAAAAGTTGTGAGGGTCTCACAACTTTTTTATTTATATGGATTATATGCGCAGGGTGTAATTATTCCGAGTCCTGCTTCTTTATCCCATAACCAAAATTTATCGCTTTCATACTTTACAATCTCCATAAAACACCTGTTGGAGATTTCATCATCACCCACTTTATATCTTAAAAGCAGTTCCACACCCTCTGCAGATGGGGTGGGGAATACGGTAAACTGGATGTTTACATAATCGCTCTGGGTATCATCCTGCATACGTACCTGCCTGCGCATGCTGTTTATTGAGAACTGGCAATGCGACTCATTATACCTGAAGAGGAAACCGCCATGTCCGAACAGGCCGCAATCTTCCCTCTTGAGGAACTCCTGCAGCCCCATAGGGTCAGTATTGTTCTCTTTCTTGCATGAGGAGAACAGCAGGCACATCAGCAATAGGGCTGCAAATCTACTCAACGCTGATCCTTTTGTATATATTCTCCTTAGAACCGTCATTATACGTTATAATAGCTTCCAAAACATTATATCCTGCCTCAGTGAGCACAACTCTGTTGCTGCTGCACCTTTTTCCGTTTATGGTCCAGCTTATGCCGGTGCAGTCGGGTGGCAGGTTCAGTACCCTTAAATCTAAAGATTCTCCAACTGAAAACTCTTCATTCTCCATAAAAATATAAGGGAAATCAGATGTGATTGGGAGGGTCTTGAACTTGAGAACCGTAGCATCACCAAGCTCCATCTGTTCCATATATCTTATTTTAACATTATAGCTCATGCCTGGCTCCAGTCCGGTAAGATATATGGTACAGGTGTCTGTGGTGGCGGTCATGTGTGTAGTGTCATCCTTTTTCCACCATTCTGCAAGCCATTGCCCCTTTTTCCCATCTCTGAAGGGGGTAATCCCTTCCCATAACACTTTTGCTTCATTCTGGTACGCTACAGCCCTGCTTTGCGCAACTTTTGGGAGGGAAGCATTGCTGGAATAGTCCTTAACGGTTGTGAAGGTAACTTTACCGTTTGTATAAGCAATATCTGTAAGGGCAGTGCCGGTCCCATTACCGTTCCAGTCTCTCAGTTTTACCGTCTTTCCATTGCTTGAGAGCTCTGTAATGCCAGATTCTCCCGGGAAGAAAACTGATGCACCCTCCTGAGTGTCCGTTGCCGCCAGGGCTATGGCACACGGGTGTTCTGCAAAACTGTTTATATTGTTGTATTCCCATCTGTCAAGACAGCTCAATCCTCCATAAACAGCTTCAGATTTGTCTATGTGGTAAACCACTAAGCCTCCGCCTCCAATGGATTTGTCCCACATCTGAGGTGTCCTGCACTCCAGAAGGAAATATTCTCCCTCTGCAGCGCATCTGATTCTGAATATTTTTCCCGACAGGTTCACAGGCTCCAGTGTGTAGGTGCTGTCGGGAACAAGATCTTCCACCTCTGCAATTTCCAAAATTTCCCTCTCTATGGAGGTGAAATATGGAGGGATGTTGCCACCTCCTGAGGTGTTTCCCCTGTCCATAATTGAAAGGGTGCCATAAAGGGCATGTGAAAGGCCTTCAGCGTCTGAGTTGGTGTCGTACATGTCGGGAAGACCAAGTGAATGGGCAATCTCGTGACAGAATGTCCCTAATAGGGAGATTGTGGTGCCAGAGTTCCCTTTCAGCTCTGGAGTGCAGGTATAGGAGAGGATTTTCATGCCATCTATGATAATCTCCTCATCCTGCAGGTTTTTCTGATGGGCCCAGATGGCATTGGCATCGCCCCCTTCAGATTCGCTGTAGCCGGCGTAGATAATGGCTATGTTCTCAATGATGCCATCTGAGTTGGTGTCGTAGATTGAAAAATCAGTTCCCTGTTCCAGGGCCGCAGCGCAGGCATCCAGCAGAAGGGCTGTGATGTCTGTATCGTTGAAGGAGGTGCTGTGGGCTCCGTATGTGGCTATTGGGTTCTCAAGCCGTACGGTGGCGGCAATTGGAAATTCAAAGGTTGCCTTTCCCTGAAAGTTGCCGTTAAAGTACTCTGCAGCGCATCCGGGAGCCCCGTTAAGGCTGTATCCGCTCTGGTTGAGCTGGTTGTGGAACATTTGTGCAGGGTTGGCAAGGGTAAAGGCGGTATCTGAAAACTCTACCAGCAAAACGGGTATTGTGCGGATGTTTTCTTGCGGGATATTTTGTATCTTTGAACCGGTTGTTGCCGCAAAACACAAGCTGGCTGCCAAAAGCAGCAGCAATGCAATTGATATATGTTTGCGGAGCAGGCACATATTGTTTGATACTGATATGCTAAGATACAATTTTTTATGCAGATACAGCCTGCAGACCTCCCTTTTTTGCATTATGCTTCTCCTGATGGCGGGGCAGCTGCAGGGGCAGGAGAGGGTGGAGGTGATTACCAGAGATGACATTACCCCAAAGGTCAGCTTGTTTGAGAGGCTCAAGGGAGATTTTCTGGTAGCTCCTTATTACACCGGCAGGACCGGCGCAGGTGGTGTGTTGGCGTACAGTATAGGGGAGAAATTTCTTTTTACCGGCAATGTCTCGCACGGTGAAAGCCTTTCGGTAATGATGTTCAAGGCAAGATATATGTTTGCCCTCTCTCCAAGTCTGGGCATTGGGCCGGCGGCAGGATATAGCAGGATAAAATGGAAAGGGGAGGAGGAAACAACTGCGTTTTCAGCAGGAGGTGTGGTGCAGTATGATACCAGAAACAGTGTTGCAGCTCCCTCTGAAGGAGTGTTTGCAGCAGTAAGGCATACCAATTATTCAGATTTTTCCTCCTCACCATATTTTGGGACTGTCCTGCAGTTTGATACCTATTCACAGATATGGAATGGAGGTGTTCTGGCTTTGGATGCAAATTGTGAGTTCATGTATGGCAATGTGCCGTGGAATATGCTTTCTACTGTTGGTGATTCCCAAAGGATGAGGGGATACCAGATGTGGAAATACCGCAACAATAATGCCCTTAGCGTGCAGGTGGAGTTGCGCCAGAGGGTGCATGGAATGTTTGGAATGGCTGCATGGGTGGCAGGAGCGGTACTGTGGGGTAAGGATACCCGTTTCAGCATGGATAATTTCCTTCCTGAGGCAGGTGTAGGTGTCAGGTGCCGTCTGGTTGACAACCTCTCTTTGCGTCTTGATTGGGGATTTGGCAAAGAAGGCCAGAATGGATTCGTTTTTGGAATAAACGAAGCATTCTAGCCAATCTTTTTTCTCTGTGCAGACACTTTATTTGCCTTGAGGCTTGGCAGGTGCATTTCTGCTAAGAACAGCTTTTCCTTTATGGGCTTTTCCTGTCTGAGGGTCTTGTGAGAAGAACTCCATTGTAAGGCTTTCGGGAGTATCATTGTATACCAGTTCTCCATTGAGGTCCTGCTTTGAATCATTGATCTCCATTATTCCCGAGTATGAGATATAAGGCTCCCCAACAATAACCACTGCAGAGATGTTTGCTGTTGTGGAATCGTTGTAGCTCACCTTGCCGCTCATGGTGGTGTCTGCAAAGTATTCTATTGCAATTGGAACAGTTATGGTCTCAATGGCAATGTTACCTACAGAGTCTATTGTTGCAATCTGGATTGTGTCAATGCCGGTCCATACTCCTACAAGTTTTTCTGTGATGGATTTGCTTTTGGTACCGCATGAAACAAGGGAAATTGCCGCAATACATGCAATTGCTAAAAAAGATTTGGTTTTCATGGTTTGTTTTTTTTAATTTTACATCATTAAAGTGACCTATAACTATACAACGA
>JAEIGA010011064.1_pt1 | contig 13692 bp, 13 predicted proteins | sample 9270691 | NCBI WGS metagenome assembly JAEIGA01 (sample SAMN17057246, study PRJNA624740) | gut metagenome | biome: biome; isolation source: fecal sample | host: Bos grunniens | place: China: Xizang | collected 2019
TATTGAACGCATCTTAACAGACTGTGCATTTGCAGATAAAGAATTAGGTGTTGTATTATTACGTTACTTTAATCCAATTGGAGCACATAAATCAGGTTTAATTGGGGAAAGTCCTAATGATATTCCGAATAATTTAATGCCATATGTTATGAAAGTGGCTACTGGTGAATTACCAAGAGTAAATGTATTTGGAAATGATTATGATACTGTGGATGGAACAGGTGTCCGTGATTATATCCATGTTGTTGACTTAGCATTAGGTCACATTAAAGCGATTGAAAAGATTGCGAACGAAACAGGTGTATTAACATATAATTTAGGTACTGGTAAAGGAACTAGTGTCTTACAACTTATTGAAGCAACAGCTAAAAATAACAATATTGAAATTCCTTATGTAATTGCAGATAGAAGACCTGGAGACATTGCTGCTTGTTATGCAGATCCTACTAAAGCAAAAGAAGAATTAGGATGGGAAGCAACAAAGACAATTGATGATATGTGTAAAGATGCATATTTCTTTGTTAAGACAGTGAAAGGATTATAATATGTTAGAAAACATTAAAGGTAGAAGAAGTTGTCGTAATTATTTAGACAAAGAAGTTAGTTCTGAATTAATTGATGAAGTTGTAGAATGTGGTTTGTTAGCTCCAAGTGGAATGAATACACAAGGGATTGAATTCTGTGTTATTACGAATAAAGAAATCTTGAATGGATTAGCAGAATTAGCAGGAAGAAATTTCCATTATAATGCACCATGTTTAATCGTTGTTTATGGAGAAGCTGATAATAGATTTACTCCATATGATGGTTCTTGTGCAATGGCTCAAATGCATTTAGCGGCGCATGAATTAGGATTAGGTGCTTGTTGGATCAATCAATTAAAAGATTTTGTGGTTGATGAAAGATTCGATGACATTATGAATAAACTTGCTTTAAAAGGTAAAGTTATTGTAGGTTCATTAGCTTTAGGTTATAAAGCAGAAGAGCCAAAACCTAGAATGATGAAACGTATTTGTAGAGTAAATTATGTAAAATAAAAAGCGGAAAAATTCCGCTTTTTTTCTATAAAAATAATCCTAAGTGTTCAAGTAAGATTTTAGTTCCTAATAGAATTAATGTAATTCCACCAGCTAATTCTGCTTTTGATTTATATTTAGTTCCAAAGATATTTCCAATCTTTACACCAATCATTGATAAAACACAAGTAATGATTCCAATTGATGATACGGCTAATGTGATATTAACATCTAAAAATGCAAATGTAATTCCTACTGCTAATGCATCAATACTTGTTGCTACGGCAAGAGGGAACATACTTTTCGCATCTAATGATGCATCCCCACATTCTTCGCATTCATCTTCATCATCACCTAATGCTTCTTTAACCATATTTAATCCAATAAATCCTAATAAAACAAAAGCAATCCAATGATCGATTTGTACAATATATTCTCTAAAGTTTACTCCAAGTAAATATCCTAATAATGGCATTAATCCTTGGAAACCACCAAACCATAATCCTACGATTAATTGATTTTTAAATTTTGATTTTTTCATTGCTAATCCTTTGCAAATGGCAACTGCAAAGGCATCCATTGATAATCCAATAGCACATGTAATTAAAGTAAATGTATCCATATTTTCCTCCAAAATAAAGACTCATAGACAATGAAAAAAACATTGTCCATGAGTCTTGTCGTTTAAGATAACACCAGATTTTCATCAGTATGTTGATATTATCACTAATAATAGCCAACTACTCCCTCTAGGATACGAATAATTTATAATTTTTATGTGTTTTTGTCAATTATTTTTTTATTTTTTGGGAAGTTTTGGTGATGAAAAGTGTATTAAATAATAGGGGGATAAATTTTGAAGTGTTTACGTTGTGGGAATACTGATCCAAAATACTTTTATTTAGATAAGAATGACTATTATTGTCGCAAATGTGTTCAGTTTGGAAGGATTAATTTAAACGAAAAAATCATTCCAAAATCATATAAGTGTAAGAAACATAGAGTACATCCTAAGCTTGAATTTGAGCTCACTCAAGCACAAAAAGAAGTCTCAAGCGAAATACTTAAGAATGCAATTAATGGTCAAGATAGTCTTGTTTATGCGTGTTGTGGTGCAGGAAAAACAGAAATCACGTTTGAAACAATTACCCACTTTTTAAACAAGGGATATAAAGTAGGCTTTGCAATTTCTAGAAGACAAGTTGTTTTAGAAATAACCAAAAGATTCAAAAAAGCATATCCAAGTTTAAAAATAACTCCTGTATGTCAAGGATATACAGATATCGATGATGGAGACTTAATTATATGTACAATGCATCAATTATATCGATATCATCAAACATTTGATTTACTTATTATGGATGAGGTAGATGCATTTCCTTATAAAAATAATGAAGTGTTAGAATCTATTGCGATGAATGCATGTAAAGGAGTGAGAATATATCTAACAGCAACCCCCACAGAAAAAATGTTAGACAGTGTAAGAAACAACCAATTAAAAATGATTGAACTATTTATAAGACCTCATGGTCATCCTCAAGTAGTTCCTAAAATAATAAAATACCCTTTATTAATACAAATACTACATATGATTTATATGATAACCAAACATAAAGGACAATGGTTAATATTTGTACCTACTATTGAATTTGCAAATAACTGTTCAAAAATATTTTCTAAAATAATAAAATGTACATCATTTACATCAAAAACAACAAATAAAGAAGAAATCCTAGAGTTATTTAAAAACAAACAACTTTCTATCATATTTACCTCAACAATCTTAGAAAGGGGTGTTACGTTCAGTAATATAAATATAGGAGTTCTATATAGTAATCATATTGTTTTTGATGAAGCAAGTTTAATACAAATAGTTGGTCGAGTTGGAAGAGATCCAAATCATCCAACAGGACATTGTATTTTATATTGTGATGAAATCAATTTATCAATAAAAAGATGTAAGAATGCAATCATTAAAATGAATGAAACTTTGTAAGATATGTTTTAATCATTTAGATGAAGGATGTACATTAAAAGAATATTTATTTGAAGATGATATCATTTGTGGAAACTGTAGACATAAGTTTATTAAAAACGAAAAGATATATAATTATAAAAACTTAAGAATACATGCTTTCTATATCTATGATGATTATTTAGAAAACTTATTATTCCAATATAAAGAAGGAAGAGATATTGCATTACATAACATATTTTTATGGAAAAATAAGGAAAAACTTAACGACATCTTTCGACATCACAGTTGTGTAATAATGCCTAGTCATGAAGATAAAATTAAGCAAAGAGGTTTTCATCATATTAAAGAAATGTTATCCATTACAAATATAAAAATAGAAGATTGTTTTATTAAAACTAAAAACTATAAACAAAGCTTACAAAGGTCTAAAAATAGGGAGAAAATCATAGATATAATTCAATTAAAATATAAACCAAAAAATAATTACTATTTCTTTGATGACGTAATTACAACAGGGAATACATTATTAACTGCATATGAAAAAATAGGCTTAAAAGATGAAGTTATTGATGTTTATGCATTGAGTGTTCATCCCCACTTTGTCGAATTATGCGATAAAGAAAAGTTGTAAAGAATATAACCATTTCTTATACTTTAAGTAGCTGAAAGGAGTAAAAAAAGTATGCAAGGAAAAGTAAAATGGTTTAACCAAGATAAAGGATTTGGATTTATTGTAGGAAGTGACAATCAAGAATATTTTGTACATTATACACAAATTCAAATCGTAGGATTTAAAACATTAGAAGAAGGAAGTCTAGTGGATTTTGATCCTATTGAAATAGAAAAAGGGTTACAAGCAAAAAATGTAAGAAAAGTAGTTTAAATTTGCAAATTTTAAAAAAGAATTTATAATATGATTAAGAATAAATCATAGAAAGGTATAATTGTATGCAAGGAAAAGTAAAAATGTTCAATCAAGAAAAGGGGTTTGGATTCATTACAGTTGAAGGTGGAAAAGATGTATTCTTCCATTATTCACAATTAGTGATGGAAGGTTACAAAACTATCGAAAATGACACAGTAGTTGAGTTCGAATTAGTTGAAACAGAACGTGGACCTCAAGCTCATAAGATTGTAAAACGATAAAAACGTAAAAAAATACGAAAAAAGTGAGGATTTTCCTCACTTTTTTGTTTGCTTGAATTGGTAAATTTGCTATAATAGACTAGTAATGCTATATCTTATAAAAAATGGAGGATATTAAGTATGGGATTTTTAAACAGTATTTTTAATGAAGAAAAACGTATTATGAAACAATACGAAAAGAAAGCAAATGAAATTGTTGCATTAGAAAATACAATGGCTGCTTTAAGTGATGATGAACTAAAAGCAAAAACTGTAGAATTCAAAGAAAGATTAGCAAATGGACAAACTAAAGATGATATCCTTGTAGAAGCTTTCGCAGCAATTCGTGAAGCTGCAAAACGTGTTTTAGGAGAATTCCCATTTTATGTACAAATTATTGGAGCACTAGTTTTAAATGGAGGCGATATCGCTGAAATGAAAACTGGGGAAGGTAAAACATTAACATCTATTATGTGTGTTTACTTAAATGCTCTTGAAGGTAAAGGTGTTCACGTAATCACAGTTAACGATTACTTAGCTGGACGTGACGCTGAATGGATGGGAGAAATTTATAGATTCATGGGATTAACTGTAGGGGTTAACTCAAGAGATTTAAACATTTTCCAAAAACAAGATATTTACAACTGTGATATTACGTATACAACAAATGCTGAATTAGGATTTGATTACTTACGTGATAATATGGTTACTCGCCCAGAAGACAGAGTATTACGTGGTTTAAACTTTGCAGTTATCGATGAAGTTGACTCAATTTTAGTCGATGAAGCACGTACACCATTAATTATCTCTGGTGGTAAAAAACAAACAGCTGACTTCTACCGTCAAGCTGACATCTTTGTTAAATCATTATCTAAAAATGATTATTCAATTGATGTACAATCTAAAGCAATTAGTCTTACAAATTCTGGTATTGATCGTGCTGAAAAAATGTTCAAGATCAATAACTTATATGATGTAACTCACGTTCAATTAGTACACCACATTGGACAAGCGTTAAAGGCTAATTATATCATGACTAAAGATGTTGAATACGTTGTAGCAGATAACGAAATCAACATTGTTGACCAATTTACAGGTCGTATCATGAAAGGTAGAGCATTCTCAGACGGATTACATCAAGCATTACAAGCAAAAGAAGGATTGAAAGTTAAAGAAGAAACTTCAACTTTAGCAACAATCACTTACCAAAACTTCTTCCGTTTATATGCAAAACTAGCAGGTATGACAGGTACAGCTAAAACTGAAGAAGAAGAATTCTTAAATACATACAACATGCGTGTGCTTCAAGTTCCAACGAACAGACCAGTTCAAAGAATTGATCACCCAGATGTTGTATACCGTACACCTAAATTAAAATACGAAGCGTTATTAAAAGAAGCAAAAGAATGTAACGAAAAAGGACAACCTGTTCTTGTAGGTACAATTTCAGTAGAAGTTTCTGAACAATTATCAGAAATGTTCACTAAAGCTGGAATCAAACACCAAGTGTTAAATGCTAAAAATCACGCTAAAGAAGCTGAAATCATCAAACACGCTGGACGCAAAGGTGCAGTAACAATTGCAACTAACATGGCTGGACGTGGTACTGACATTAAGATTGATGATGAAGTTAGAGCATTAGGTGGATTAGTGGTATTAGGAAGTGAAAGACACGAATCTCGTCGTATTGATAACCAATTACGTGGACGTAGTGGTCGTCAAGGAGATCCAGGATACTCTCGTTTCTATGTATCATTAAAAGATGAATTAATGGTTCGTTTCGGAAGTGAAAGATTAGATAGTTTATTTGAAGCTATGGGTGACGAACAAATCGAATCTAAATTAGTTACAAAAGCTATCTCAAGTGCACAAGAAAGAGTTGAAGGACAAAACTTCGATATCCGTAAATCTTTATTACAATACGATGATGTTTTAAGACAACAACGTGAAGTTATGTACGAACAAAGAGATTACGTATTAAATAACGAAGATGTTCACACTATCGTAAAAGAAATGTTTACAAGAGTTCACAATAATGTTGTAAACGGATGTTTAAATCCAAAGAACTCAAAAGTTAATGGTGAAAACTTAATTAACGCATTAAAAGTATTAGGATGTCCTGAAGACATGGTTACTTTACAAGAAGTAGATGGAAAATCTGCAGAAGTAGTAGCTAAATTATGTTGTGAAAGAGACTGGGCATACTATGAAGAAAAAATCGAAGACGTAAAAGAAAACTATTTACCATTCGAAAAAACTATCGTATTAAAGAACATGGATAGAAACTGGATTGATCACATCGATTCAATGGATAAATTAAGAAGTGGTATTTACTTACGTTCTTATGCACAAAGCCAACCTCTACAAGCTTATGTAGAAGAAGGTTATGCAATGTTTGAAGATATGATGGAAAATATTGCTCGTGAAGTTGTATTCTTCGCTAATAAGATGAAATTAGAAGTTAGACACAGAGAGTACAAAAAATAATGGAGCTATTTGAAATAAGACAAGGGATTGACCAATATAGTTCAAAACTAAAACAATTGGGAGAATCTTTAGATTTAGAAACAAAACAAGCTCTTATTCAACAACTCACTAGCATGCAAGAAAAAGATGACTTTTGGAATGATGCGAAAAACGCTCAAAAAGTTATAAATGAATGTAATCATTTAAGAAATTTAGTAGAATCTTACGAAAAATTAAATGAAGCATTTGAATCTTTTTCACAAACTGCAATCATACTAAAAGAAGAGATGGATCAAGATTTATTAGAGTTATTAGAAGAAGAATATTTAGAGTCAATCAAAATGTTTGAAGACTTTGAAATCAAGGTCCTTCTATCCCATGAATATGACCATTCGAATGCTATTTTGGAAATTCATCCAGGAGCAGGAGGAACAGAAAGTCAAGATTGGGCAGAAATGTTGTATCGTATGTATTCAAGATATGCAGCGAAACATGATTATAAAGTTACTGTATTAGACTATCAAGTAGGAGATGAAGCAGGTATTAAGTCTGTATCAATTCTAATTGAAGGTGATATGGCTTATGGTTATTTAAAAGCTGAAAAAGGAGTACATCGTTTAGTCCGTATTTCTCCATTCGATAGTGGAGGAAGAAGACATACTTCATTTGCGAGTGTTGATGTTGTTCCACAATTTAATAATGAAGTTGAGATTGAAATCAATCCAAATGATTTAGAAATTGATACACACCGTGCAAGTGGTGCTGGAGGGCAACATGTCAATAAGACAGATTCAGCTGTAAGAATTGTGCATAAACCTACGGGTATTACTGCTACATGTCAAGCTGGAAGAAGTCAACACGAAAATAGAGAACAAGCTTTATTAATATTGAAGTCAAGACTCTATCAGTTACAGATCGAAGAACAAGAAGCTAAATTAGCTGCTATTAAAGGTGAACAAAAACGAATTGAATGGGGATCACAAATTAGATCATATGTATTCCAACCATATCGAATGGTAAAGGATTTACGTACAAACTATGAAGTTGGAAATGTTCAAGCAGTAATGGATGGCGATTTAGATGAATTTATCTTCGCTTATCTTAAATCACAAGTAGAGTAGACGATTGTCTACTCTTTATTTTTGGAGGGAACATGAAAGATACTATCGTAAATGTTATTTTAATATGTTTAGGAAACTTTATACTAGCAGTTAGTGTTGCGTGTTTCCTGGTACCGAATGATATCTTATCAGGAGGAGTTGCTGGTTTGGCGGTAGCGTTATTACCGATTTTTCCAAGTTTAAATACAACTGTATTTATAACTATCGCAACTATCTTATTATTTATTATTGGTACAATTCTATTAGGAAGAGGATTCTTTGTTAAAACACTTATTAGTACAATTACATATCCTATATTTTTAAATATTTTAACTGTATTTATGGAAGGTAGAGTATTTACAGATAATATTATTGTCGCATCAATATATACAGGATTATTTATGGGATTAGGTGTTGGAATTGTATTTAGAACTGGTTCTAGTACAGGTGGTATGGATATTCCAGCTTTATTAATGGAAAAATACTTACATGTTCCATTACATATTGCAGTATTAATTATAGATGCAATTACTGTAATATTAGGTATTACTACTTATTCAATTAATGCAGCATTAATTGGTTTAATTTCTGTATATGTTAGTTCAGTCATGATTGATTATGCTGTCAGCTTTGGTGGACAAAAAACAAAATCAGTGATGATTATATCAAATCGTTATGAAGAAATGATGAAACGCATCGACGTTGAACTTGAAAGAGGTATGACATTATTACATGCTGAAGGTGGATATAGAAGAGAAGATATAGAAGTTTTATTATGTGTTGTGGATAATAAACAATATCCTAAATTAAATATGATTGTAAAAGAAATCGATCCACATGCATTCTTAATTGTACAAGATGCCCATGAAATACATGGTAATGGATTTACTTACTATAAAGAATTAGAATATTTTAGTAAGAAAATCAAAAAGGGGTAGTTATGAAGAACGTATTATTAATATTAATAGGAAATTTTATTGTTGCATTTGCTGTTAATTGTTTAATTATTCCAAATGACATCTTAACAGGAGGATTAGCTGGAATTGCTGTTGGTTTACAACCAATTCTACCTTGGATCGATACAACAACTTTCATAACAATCTTTACTATTTTATTATTTATATTAGGATATATTTTCTTAGGGAAAGAATTTACAAAAGGTACAATTTTAAGTACGATTTTCTATCCAATAGAATTAAATATTTTAAGTTATGTTTTACCAGATGTATCATTTACTAGCAATGCAATACTTGCATCTATTTATACAGGTATTTTTGTTGGAATAGGTATAGGATTAGTAGTGCGTGCTGGTTCTAGTACAGGTGGCGTCGATATCGTTGCCTTATTATTCCAAAAGCTATTTCATTTACCAGTACATATAGGATTATTGATTATTGATGCATCTACAGTTATTTTAGGAATTACAACACATTCATTTGAAAAAGCAATGATTGGACTTATTTCAGTATATGTATGTTCAGTTGCTATTGATAAAGTTGTGACATATGGTGGTCAAAAAACTAAATCAATCATGATTGTTTCAGACAAGTATGAAGAAATATTAAATATGATTACAAAAGATTTAGATCGTGGAGCTACAATCCTATATGGAGAAGGTGGTTATAGTCATGATAAAAAAGAAGTAATCATGTGTGTTATTGAAAATAAACAATATCCATTATTTAATCAAATCATTCATGAAATAGATCCTAAAGTGTTCATCGTAGTACAAGATGCACATGAAGTAAAAGGAAATGGATTTAGTTATAATAAATCACATCGTATATTAAGTTAAATCAGACTATGTCTGATTTTTTTGTCCCATAATTTACCACAAAAAAATTTACGTTTAAAAGAAAATGTAAAGTAAACTATGTTATAATAACTTAGCATAAGGAAGTGATTTAGTGATTTTATTAGAAAATGTAAGCAAATCTTATAAAAATGGAGTTAATGCATTAAAAAATATTACCCTAAGTATTGATGAAGGTGAATTTGTATATATTATCGGACCTACTGGTTCAGGGAAATCAACATTAATTAAATTATTAGATGGTGAAGAAATTCCTGATGATGGAACTGTAATGGTTGCAGGAACAAATGTAGGAAAACTTAAACATAAGCATGTACCAATTTATAGAAGAAATTTAGGAGTTGTATTCCAAGATTTTAAATTGTTACCAAAATTAACAGTTTTTGAAAATATTGCATTCGCAATGGAATGTATTGGTGAAGACAAATTAACGATTCGTAGACGAGTAAGAGAAGTTTTAGAATTAGTATCTTTAGAAGATAAAGCTAAAGCTTATCCAAATGAATTATCTGGAGGACAACAACAACGTGTAACGATTGGACGAGCAATCGCAAATCATCCAAAAGTGTTGATTGCAGATGAACCAACAGGGAATCTAGATCCAGAAATGTCAAAAGAAATTATGGATTTACTACAAAAGATTAATGAAAAAGAAAATACGACAATTGTAATGGTTACGCATGATTCTACAATTGTTAACAATTTTAAGAAACGTACAATTGCCTTAGAGGAAGGATTTATTGTAGCGGACGTGAAAAAAGGAGGATATTTAAAATGATTAAGTTTTTTAAATCCATCCCATTTCATATAAAAACTGCTTTAAAAAGTTTAATTCGTCATTTCGCATTAACATTCTCAAGTGCAAGTGCTGTAATGGTAACATTAACATTATTAATGGCATTCTTAGTAGTAGCAGGGAATGTCGCAAACTTTACATATAGCATTGAAGATTCTTTAAAAATTCACGCAACTATAGAATCAACAGTAACTGATGGAGATATTAAATCATTACAATCAAAAATTGAAGCAATGGATTTTGTCGAAAATGTTACTTTCTCTCATAAAGATCAAGAATTAGAAAGTTATATTAGTGGCATGGATGATGCAAGCCAAAAATTATATGAGATTTATCGTGGTGAAGGAAATCCTTTATTACATGCATTTATTATTGAAGTAGATAATGGAAAAAATCTTGAAACAATTAATGATCGTTTATTAGCTATGGACGAAATTCATGATGCTGCATATGGTGGAAATAGTGCAATGATGATGATTACGGCTATGGATGGTTTACGTGTTACAGGAAGTATTTTTGTTGTGGCATTAAGTGTTTTAGCGGTATTTTTAATTTCTAATACGATTAAGAGTGCAATTTATGCTCGTAAAGATGAAATTGCTATTATGAGAAATGTAGGTGCTACGAATGGATTTATTAAAATGCCATTTATGATTGAAGGAATGTGTATTGGTATTTTAGGATCTATTATTCCAATCTTATTAACTATATTTGGTTATAAGTATATTTACGAAGCATTAAATGGTGTTTTATTAATTGCAATGTTTAAATTACAACCAGTATATCCATTTGTATTCTATGTAAGTTTAACTTTATTAGGTACAGGAGTTGTTGTTGGAATTATAGGAAGTTTATTTGCAGTAAATAAATACTTGAGGTGGAAACGATGAAAAAGGTATTAAGTTTATTATTAGTACTTTCATTGTTTATATGTTCAACAACACCTACATTTGCAACTGATTATAGTAAAAATGAAGATTATTGGTATGATGTATGTAATGGACGTATTAGTTCAGATATGCTTAGTAAATGTCAAGGATTTACAAAGTATTTAGAAAATAAGAAAAATAAATTAGAAGATAGTTTAAAAGATATCGATAAACAAATTGAACAATTAAAAGGTGATATCGATAAATTAGTTACATTAGCTGCACAAATTCAAGAACAAATCGATGTAAAAGATAGCGAGATTTTAAAACTTGAAAAACAAATTGAAAAGTTAGAAGCGTCTATTAAAGAGCTAGAAGATGAAATTGTTGTGAAAGAAGCTGATATTGAAATTCGTGATGCGCAAATTAAAGAAAGAATGATTCAAACTCAAACATTCAATCAAGCAAACGGATATATTGATTTCTTAATGGGTTCAAAAGATTTTGTTGATTTAATTCGTCGTATTAGTGTTATGAATCAAATTACTGAATTCGAACAAAATCAAATTGAATTATTAAATGCAGATATCGCAGTACTTGAACATGATAAACAAGAAATAGAAGTTCAAAAAGAAAGTATTGAAGCACAAAAGAAAGTTGTTGATGACGCTAAAAAAGAATTAGAAGAATATAAGAAAAGACAAACAACTTTAATCGCTCAATATAAGCAAAAAGAAGAAGATTTAATGGATGCTTATATGAGAAGTGAAGAATCTATTAATAGCATCAAAGAAAATATGCCTTCTTATTCAGTAGGAAGTAATCAATCTGTATCAACTACTGGTTTTGGGAAAATTTGTACAGGATATATTTCTGCAGGAACATGGTATTATCCATCTAGTTTTGGTGGTGGAAGACACTCAGGGATGGATATTGCGGGACCTAATGGTACACCAGTAACTGCTCCATTTAATGGTATTGTCGCAATTGCCCAAAATATTACAAATAAAGGTGGATTAGGTGTTAGTCCATATACAGGAAACAATTTAATGTTAATTGGACAAGTAAATGGAAAAACATTCGCAATTCATTTATTACACTTACAATATAATTCAATCAAAGTAAAAGTTGGACAAGTTGTAAATAAAGGTGATGTAATTGCAGCAAGAGGTTCAACAGGAAATTCTAGTGGACCACACGTTCATATTGATTTATATAATTTAGGTTCATATAGTGTAGAATGGGCTTATAATTATGTAAGAAGAACAGGCTCTTATACATTTGGTATGCCTTATAAAGCAGATGGATGGGAATGTGGTAAAAAATCACCTATTTGTAAAGCAAGACCAGAAGATTATATTCCAGTCTAACTCCTCTATGAGGAGTTTTTTTATTGCATTATTTACTTAATCTAGGTAGAATAAATATATCGAATTTTATGAATACAAACTTCACTTCGATTATGTGTAGAATACAGAAGTTGAGGTATAATGAATATGTTAGGAGTTTTATAATGGATAATGAAAAAAAGGTAGTAAAAGTCAAATTAGTTAAACATGAATGGCCAGATGAAAGAAGAGCAAGACACAAGAGATATTTAAAAGTTATTTTAAGTTGTGTTTTAGTTTTATGTGTATTTACTGGTGGTATTTTTGTTGGAATGAATATGACTGGTGCTAGTAGTGGTTCTACTGTCGCAAATAGTAAACTTAATGCGATTTATCGTATTATGAGTGAAAAATGGTATTTTGGAAAAGATATTGAAAATTTAGGAAATTCTTTATTAGATGATGCGATTAATGGTATGGCTAGTCAGGAAGAAGATATTCATACACAATATTTAGATGCAAATTATGCAAGTCAATTTCTAACAAGTATGGAAGGATCTTTAGTTGGTATTGGTGTTCAATATTCCACAGCTACAGAAGATTATATTATTTTACGTGTCTTTAAAGATTCTCCTGCTCAAAAAGCAGGAATTCAAGTAGGCGATATTATTCGTAGTGTTAATGGAGTAAATATTGAAGATATTGAAGATATTTCAAGTGAAGTGAAAGGTAAAGAAGGTACTCGTGTTATCATGGGTATTCAACGTGGTGGAGATTTATTAGCAATTGAATGTATTCGTGGCGCTGTAAATACGAGTGCTAATGGATATATTGTTGATAATGTAGGAGTTTTAGAGATTTTAAGTATTGCAGAAAATACAGCTGATGTAGTTGGTGATATTTTAGATAATTTTAAAAAGAATAATGTAAAAGATATTATTATTGATTTAAGAGGAAATGGTGGAGGATATCTTACTACGATTGTAGATATTGGTTCATATTTCTTACCTAAAGGAAGTATTGTCTTAATGGAAGAAAATAAAGATGGTACTAGAATTGAATATAAAACTACAAAATCAATTGATCAACATACATTTAATAAGATTGAAATATTAATTGATGGTAATACTGCAAGTGCTGCAGAAGTATTAACAATTGCTATGTCTGAATTATTAGATAATGTAGTTGTTATTGGTGATAA
>JAEIGA010011065.1_pt1 | contig 13692 bp, 12 predicted proteins | sample 9270691 | NCBI WGS metagenome assembly JAEIGA01 (sample SAMN17057246, study PRJNA624740) | gut metagenome | biome: biome; isolation source: fecal sample | host: Bos grunniens | place: China: Xizang | collected 2019
ATCAAGAACTCTTGCAATGCTAACTTTTGGACATTTTGTTTTTTGGCATCAATCAATCCGCAACATTTGCATCTTTCAAGACTGGCTGAAACTTCCGATGGGCTAATCTTCAAAGCAGTTGCCACATCTTTCATAGCAAAGGTTGCTCCTTTGAAAGTCACTATCTTCAATAGTATTAATATATCTTGTTGTCTTAACATCTTTTAAGTGTTACTATCATTTTGATAAACAATGAATTTAGATTTAAAATTCGCAATTTGCAAATTGCGAATTGCTCTCACTGCAAATATAGAGATTATTTTTCATAATAATTATATCTGGTTCCTTGTTTTTACATATATTGTCATTATTTCATCCATTAATCCCTACCTTTCATACATTTATTGTGTTACTTTTTGTCCCTTTATACATTTTTTCGTTAATTTGTCTTACGAAAAATAAAAATGTAAGACCATGCAACAGTTGAAAGTAGGTTCTTCCCTTCAAGGAGGAAAATATAAGATAGAGAAAGTTTTGGGGCAAGGTGGTTTTGGAATCACTTACCTTGCTACCCAAGAACTATTAGATAGAAAAGTCTGTATCAAAGAATTTTTCTTTAAGGAATATTGTGAACGTGATGAGGCTACCAGTCATGTAACACTCGGTACGCAAAGTAATCATGAGTTGGTAGAACGCTTTATGACCAAGTTTTTGAAGGAAGCTCGTACTATTTCTCAATTGGAACATCCCCACATCATCCGTATTCACGACATTTTTAAGGAAAACAATACGGCCTACTATGTGATGGAATATATTGAAGGTGAATCCTTGGCTGATAGAGTGAATCATTATGGAGCATTGCCCGAAAGTGAAGCGGTGGAATACATCAAGCAAGTAGCATCCGCCTTGGCTTTCATTCATCAGCGGAGTATCAATCACTTGGATGTGAAGCCTGATAATATCATGATTCGTAAATCGGATAATAAGGCAGTCTTAATTGACTTCGGTTTATCCAAACAATACGATGCTCAAGGTGGACAGACTAGTACCACACCTGTAGGTATTAGTCATGGTTATGCTCCAATGGAACAATATAAGCAAGGAGGTGTCAGTACCTTCTCGCCACAAACCGATATTTACTCATTGGGCGCTACTCTCTATAAGTTGGTTACAGGGAATACTCCTCCACAAGCAAGTGATGTATTGAATGATGGTTTTCCTGAATTACCTTTAGCACTGTCTTCAAAGGTGAAGAATGCTATCAATCAAGCGATGCAAGTAAGAAAGAAGGATAGACCAGAAGATGTAAAAGCTTTTTTTGATTTGATGAAGACTTCCACTTCTACCGTACCTAGTGAAGAAACTAAAATTGTACAACCTCAAGCGAAGCCTATAGAGGATGAGGCGACAATGGTATTGGATAAACCAGAAGTGAAAGAGAAGGTTTATTCATTTCGAAGAGTAGATGATAAACTAAAGCCCACAGTATCTTTTGAACCTATAGAAATAGAAAAAGGAAAGAAAAATTTTAGTAATAATTTAAAATTAGATTTCTATTTAGGTAGTGTTTGTTTGTCCATTGTTATGATTCTTTTGGATACTATGATCCTACCGGTATGGTGGCTTTCACAATATTATTTAACTGGCTTTTTTGGCTTAGTAGGTCTTGTCTGTTTGTTTTTTCTTGGCAAACAGTTAAGATTATATAATAAGTTGAATATGAAGGTTCAATATTCGATAATTACTTATTTATTAATTGCTTTAAATGTAATTACTTTAGGATTAAGTGTTTTTATAATAATAAATGCTGACGGTTATTATGATTGGATAAATAATAGTTTTGAAAATTCACCAAGTTTTTGGTTGAATTCAATAGGAATTTTATTAATTCCTATAGGCACAATTCAATTATTATTGTGGGATAAGTATGGATTTTTTACGGGGATAATTGGTCTTGTGGTATTATTAATATTTCCTGGATATTATATTTTGAGTTCTCAGATTTTTTTCTATGTTTTATGCCAAGCTTTATTGTTAAGCGTAAAGAAAAATGGTGTTAATTCATGGAAACAATTGGAGTACGGAAGCACTTTCAGAAAGCATAAGTTCTTGTATTTGATTCTGACAATATCTATTGTCGCTTTATTTGGTATTTTCTTCTTCGTCTTATTGTCATTTTAGACATTTATAAATAGAATTATCTTAATATTACATTTTGAAAAAAAACTTAATGACATATGAGAAAATATATAGCATTTATTCAATCAGTAACAGAAAAAGAATGGGAAGTTGGTAAAATGCTTAGTGATAAAATCAATTATAATCCCGATTTTTTAGAGTGTAAATCAGATGTTTTCGATGTTAAAACCTTTCAAGAACTAAAAGATAAATTCAATAAGGTTAGTCTTGAAAATAGAGATGCTTCTATAATAATTGTAATTTATGCTCATTCAGATTCAAAGCATTTAATTTTTAAGGATTTTAATGTTCCAGATAAAGACTACAATGGCTATATACAATTGGAAGAATTTGATAATGTGCTAACCTCTTTATATAAAGTGCACGAAACAAATGTTACCGTTATATTTTTATCATGCCATTCTTCTTCATATGCTAAAACTATCAATTCACCACATATTCCTATTATAGCGGCAGAAGGTATAGTATCATCAAGACGTGCAGGGGAGCAATTGGATAAGTTTTTTGATAAAGTATGTACAGGTTCTGATACAGAAACGGCATACAATTTTATGATAGAATCTTTTCCGATTGAGGATGAAAAACTCAGAAATGAAAAAGATAGATCTATTCTAAAATTATATAATTATGCAGAAACTACTTGAAAACACGCTTCTCCAAGGAGGGAAATATAGAATAGAAAAAGTTTTGGGACAAGGCGGTTTCGGAATTACTTATCTTGCTACCCAAGAATTATTGGATAGAAAAGTTTGTATCAAGGAATTTTTCTTTAAGGATTCTTGTAGTCGTAACGCTGGAGGAGAAGTTACTCTTGGTACTGTTGGTAACAGAGATTTGGTAGAACGTTTTCTTAATAAATTCATTAAGGAAGCTCGTACATTGTCTCAACTTGACCATTCCAATATCATTCGTGTCCTTGATATTTTTAAAGAGAACAATACGGCATACTATGTTATGGATTTTATTGAAGGAAGTTCTCTTGAAGATATAGTAAATTCAAAAGGTATTTTGTCAGAATCTCATGCGATTGATTATATTAAACAGATTGCAAATGCTTTAGACTACATTCATCAACGAAGTATTAATCACTTGGATGTGAAACCGGCTAACATCATGGTTAGAAGAATCGACAATAAAGCTATTTTGATTGACTTTGGTGTTTCTAAACAATATGATTCGACTGGTGAACAGACCAGTACTACTCCTGTAGGTATCAGTTATGGTTATGCTCCCATAGAACAATATCGTCCGGGTGGTGTAAGTGAGTTTTCTCCACAAGCAGATATTTATGCATTAGGTGCTACGTTATATAAAATGGTAACGGGTAATATTCCTCCTCAAGCTATAGAGATATTCAATGAAGGTTCCTTGATATTGCCTAATTCGTTATCTTCCAATATATCGAATGCTATCCAAAATGCTATGCAACTTAAGAAAAGCGATCGACCAAAAAGTGCGAAGGAGTTCTTGAATACTCTGAATGTTTCTAATACAAATCAAAAGGTATCTTCATTCACACCATCTAAATCAATTGTTAGTGAGTCTATGGTACAGACGAGTTCTATTACTAACTCTTGTAAAGAAAGGTTTGTGAAAATTGTTGTAGATGTTTTAGGGGTTAATCCAAAAGATGTAATTGAAAAAGCAAGTATTAGGAATGATCTTGGTGCTGATTCACTAGATGCCATGGATATCATTATACGTGTGGAAGGTGAATTTGGTATTTTAATAAACGATGATGAATTTGATGATATTACAGTTGGTGACGCAATTTCTTTTCTTGAGAAAGCGACGCTCAAAAAAAGTAATCGTCCACTGAGTATAAAGGAATTTTTGAAAACTATTAATGGTTCTGAGAAAAGTCAAAAGTCATCTTCATCTGCTGTATCTAGACCGTCGACTAATGATTCAACTATACTGATTAAACCAAGTCAACCCCAAAATTTGATTAATGGACATGAATACGTTGATTTAGGATTACCATCAGGATTGAAATGGGCAACATGTAATGTTGGAGCCAATAAACCTGAAGAGTATGGTGATTATTTTGCTTGGGGAGAAGTTGTGATTAAGCGAGATTATAATTCTGATAATTATGAATATAGTACTCTTAAGAAGAGTTTTTGGAGTGGAATGAAAAGAGTCTTTCATAATATTGGTAAAAACATTTCAGGCACTCAATATGATGCAGCAAAACATAATTGGGGTAGTAGTTGGCGACTACCTACGGAGGCTGAAATTCGTGAATTATTAGAAAAATGTACTTGGACTTGGATAACTAAAGGTAGTAGGAAGGGTTATAAAGTGACAGGTCTTAATGGTAATAGCATTTTTTTACCTGCTGCGGGTTGGTACAATACATTTTCATTCTGCGGGTCTGATATGGGCGGTTTTTGGAGTGCTAATCCTTTATTGGGCAATGGTACTAGTAGTGCGGCGGTTTATCTCGGTTTTGATAGCAATAGTCATAATGTGAGTAGTTTAGGTTGTCGCGATCATGGTCGAAGTGTTCGTCCTGTTTCAGAATAAATATATAAACAAAAATTATAGAATACTCGAATTGCGAATAAAGATAGGTAAATTTATTTAATTTATATTGGTTAAGAACTAATTAAATTCATATCGTAATTATGCAACAACTACCTAAAAACACTCTCCTTCAAGGAGGAAAATATAAAATAGAGAAAGTCTTGGGTCAAGGTGGGTTTGGAATTACTTACCTTGCATCTCAAAAGATTTCGATTGAAGGACCAATCGGGCAGATTGAGACTGAAATCAAGTTGGCGATTAAGGAATTCTTCATGAAGGATGTTTGTAATCGTGAAGAAGATAGCAATCTTGTTAGCATTCCTTCGGTTGGAAGCAAACAAATGGCTGAACGATTCAAACAGAAATTCATCAAGGAGGCTTGGAATATATCAAAGTTAAAACATCCACATATCATTAAAGTAGTGGATGTATTTGAAGAAAATGATACGGCTTATTATGTGATGGAGTATCATGGAAATGGTTCGTTGAATAGTTATATCAAACAGAATGGTGCTATGCCAGAAGATGAAGCAACCAAATATATCCTTCAAATAGCGGATGCTTTGGATTATGTTCATAAGCAACAGATGAACCATTTGGATATCAAGCCTGACAATGTTTTGTTGAATAATAAAGGTGAAGCGGTTTTAATTGATTTTGGCTTGTCTAAATGTTATGATGCGGGAGGTGAACAGACTAGCTCTACGCCTATTGGTGTAAGTGTAGGTTATGCACCACTAGAGCAATCAAGAGTTGGTGGTGTGGGTACTTTTTCACCAACTACAGATATTTATTCTTTGGGAGCTACATTTTATAAATTAGTAACAGGTCAAACTCCTCCTGATGCTAGTAAAGTGTTGGACGAAGGATTACCAGATATGCCTGATAGTATTAGCCAAAAGGTACAGAATGCAATAACTCAGGCTATGGAGGCAAGGAGAAAGAAGCGCCCTCAGAGCATTGGAGAGTTTCTAACATTACTTGATGAAGAATCTTTGCTACCAACAAATGAAGAAACTTATGATTTAAATTTTCAATCAAAGGATATAGGTGATGAAAATACGATTTGTAATCATCAAGAAAAACAAACTATAGGTGAAGAAACAGAGTTCATAAAACCAATTGATGAATCAACAGAAATGATGAACCTTGTAAAATTAGCAGAACAAGGGGATGCTGTTTCTCAACTAAGATTAGGAGATTATTATATAAAACAAAATGATTTAAGCAATGCAAAGGAATGGTGGAGTAAAGCTGCAGAACAGGGGAATAAAGACGCAATAAATCATTTAAAGGAGTTTGAACGACATTTTACAGAAAATCGTCTTTTATCTGGTTGTCTTTTATTTATAGTATTTTTTTTATTGATAATGAGCTATATATATAATTATGCAACAACTTTCTAAAAACACTCTTCTCCAAGGAGGTAAATATAAAATAGAAAAAGTATTGGGACAAGGAGGTTTTGGTATCACTTATCTTGCTACCCAAGAACTATTGGATAGAAAAGTCTGTATTAAAGAATTTTTCTTTAAGGAATATTGTGAACGAGATGAAACAACTAGTCATATTTCACTAGGAACACAAAACAATCAGGAGATAGTTGATCGCTTTATTGTAAAATTTATAAAAGAGGCACGTACTATTTCTCAGCATGAACATCCAAATATAATTCGTATACATGATATTTTTAAGGAAAACAATACGGCCTACTATGTAATGGAATACATTGAAGGAGAATCTTTAAATGATATGGTAAATAGTAAAGGTGCTTTGACAGAATCGGAGGCGATTGACTATATCAAGCAAGTCGCTTCTGCTTTGGGCTTCATTCATCAACGAAGTATCAATCATTTGGATGTAAAACCAGCTAATATTATGGTTCGTCGTTCAGATAATAAAGCAATTTTGATTGATTTTGGTCTTTCTAAACAATATGACGAGCAAGGTAGTCAGACTAGTACTACTCCTGTGGGTATTAGTCATGGTTATGCTCCGATAGAACAATATAAACAAGGTGGTGTGAGTACTTTCTCTCCTCAAACAGATATTTATTCTTTGGGAGCTACACTTTATAAATTAGTAACAGGTAATACCCCTCCGCAAGCAATGGATATATTAGATGAGGGTTTGCCGGATATGCCAGAGAACATTGGTCAAAAGGTCAAAGAGGCTATCACTAAAGCAATGGAAGCTTTAAGAAAGAAACGTCCACAAAATATTGAAGAATTTTTGAAACTTCTAGGTGTAGACTCTTTTGGTTCGGCAGTAGTTCTTGAAAAAGAAAAAATAGCAAATCACTCTGTAACGACAAAGCCTATTGCCACAGAAAAGAAAATAGAAAAAGTAATTAAGGAGATTGTTGATACAAGTGATTTAGAAGAAACTGTATTAGTTAATCCTTTAGATGAAAAATACGGAGAAGTTAATGCTTTGTTGTCAAACGAAGGCTTTGAAAATTTGGATTCTATTGAAGCGGTTGATTTGGGGTTAAGCGTGAAATGGGCGAATATAAACTGGAATAATCAAGCTGTAAAATGGTGTACAGAGGAATCAAATTTTTCTGTCCTTGATAATATATCTGCAACAGATTTTGACCCAGTTTTTATTTCAACTAATAAGCAATATAGAATACCGACTCTTCAAGAGTGGTTAGAATTGCGACAGAAATGTAAATGGGAATGGATAAATCACAACTTGATTTCTGGTTATGTAGTGACAGGTTCTACTGGAAATAAGATATTTTTGCCGGCATTGGGGAAAGTGATTGGTCGTAGTCTAATTGGTGACAATTTAAAAGGTTATTATTGGACAAGCAATAAACGTTCAGGTCGTAAAGATGTATATTATGTTTACTTTAATCAAGAACAAGTGGATTATGAATGTGAACCTTTGGAGAATGTGTTAAGATGGATAAGAGCTGTTGAAGTTAACAATTAAATTAATATTTTATGAATAACGAAGAAACAAGAATTCTGAATCAGAATCAAACAGAAGAAACAATAGTAAAGACTCTTGAAAAGAAGTCAGGTAAAAGTGAAAAAGTAGCGTATGCCGCAGGTGGCTTTGCTGCAGGTTTGGCTAGTGGTGTGGCAGGAAGTGCTATGGCTGCAACTCCTGAAACAAATGAAATAAAGGAAGAAGTTTTAGTAACATCAGAACCGGTCGTTGAGGATGAACTGGTTAAAACAGAAAGTACACAAGAGGAACCTGTGAAAATTGAAGAACAATCTGTTCTTATTGTTGAAACTCCTCAACCTGCACCGAATCCAGAAGAAGTGTTGTTGGCTACAGATGAAGGTGTGCGTATCGCTCAAGTAAATGATGAAGCTTCATTTGCGGAAGCCTTTGCGGATGCTCGTGCCCAAGTTGGTCCTGGAGGTGCATTTGAATGGAGAGGTCATGTGTATAGTACCTATTACGAAGAAGAATGGAATAATATGTCGGCAGATGAACGAGCTAACTATCAGTCGAAAATTGATTATGAAACTGTAGCCGGTGAACCAACTCCAAGTAAGCCTGCAACAACTGCTACAGAAGAAGTTGCAGATGTAAAGCCTATTGTAGAAACTTCTACGGAGGAACCAACATTAGCTGCTAATGCAGAAATGGTGGATGAACAACCTTCTCAAGGTGGCATTAAGGTATTGGGGGTAGAAGCGGTAGTTGACCCACAAGGTAATCCGATGACTGTGGCTGCTATTGAAATAGATAATGAGCAGGCTTTGTTGGTGGATGTAGATAATAACGGCATGATGGATGTAATCATGGTGGATGAAAACCATGATGGACAGATTTCGGAAAACGAAATCTATGATGCTTCGGATGCTGGAATCAGTACGGCAGATTTGCAGAATCACATGGCTGCTAGTCAAGATTCGGGTATGATGATGGCTTGTAACGATGGTATGCCTGATTATATGAATGATGCGGATGTAAGTTCAATGGCATAAATTTGCAGATATGGGAAAAATTTTCTTAGTTTGCCCGAATTGTAGAACCCGGCTTTCCTTTCCGGAGGTGCCGGGTTATCAAGACAAAATAGTGGAATGCCCTATCTGTCATTTCAAGGCTACGGCTAATGTTTATCAAGGTGGAGCTGCCGCAAAGGGAGGGCAAGGTAGTGATGATGAGGCTACCCAATTGCCTGGCAATATGATGCAACAGAAGTTTGACATGGGGCAGATTAGGGTAGCAACAACCAATCAGCGATGTCCGCTTAAGATGGGTACAAACGTAATCGGCCGTATTGCTCAAAGTGGTAAGGCGGACATTCAGATTACGCAAGACCCTTACATGAGTCGTCGCCATTTGCAGATTGATGTTGTTAAAACTGCTTATGGTATCGAACATCATTTGGTAGAAATCAATTCGAAAAATATCATCGTCTTGAATGGTAAACCTATTCAACGGAATGATATCCTGAATCTGCAGTTCGGTGATAAGCTGACATTAGGCAAAACGGATGTCTATCTGGAAGAAACGGATGATGAAGCAACTCAAATAGTATAAGCTTATGAAGATTACTATCAGACAACCGCTTTGTTTTAGCGAAATAGGAAGGAAGGATAATCAGGAAGATTGTATTTATCCTTCAGCTAAATCTGTAAGTGCAGAGAATCATTTCTTTGTGCTTTGTGATGGCATGGGTGGACATGAAAATGGAGAATTAGCAAGTACTACGGTATGTAAATCTTTGGGGGAGTATTTTGAGAATCACCAACCGGAAGATGGGATAATGACATCTGATTTGTTTAAACAGGCATTGGAATATGCTTACAATGAATTGGACAAAAAAGATGCGGGTGGTCTAAAGAAAATGGGTACAACCATGACTTGCTTGTATCTTCACAAGAAAGGTTATTTGGTGGCTCACATTGGTGATAGTCGAATCTATCATATCCGTCCGAATGCAGGTATCGTATATCAGTCGTCTGACCATTCGTTAGTCAATGATTTGCTTCGTGCTGGTGAATTGACAGAAGAGGAAGCGATAAACTTTCCACAAAAGAATGTCATTACTCGTGCCATGCAGCCAAACTTGGAGCGTCGTCACAAGGCAGATATCTATTCTTTCAACGATATACAGAAAGGTGATTACTTCTTCTTATGTTGCGATGGAGTGTTAGAGCAATTGACGAATGATAAACTTTGTGAAATATTATCGGATAAGAATTCATCGGATAATCAAAAACTCGATGCAATTAAACAAGTGTGTGATGGAAAGACGAAGGATAACTATACTTGCTATTTGATTCCAATAGATGATGTAGTAGCAGAAAACAATGACGAGGACCACTCACAAGAGGATCTTATTTTGGGTGTAGAATTAGCAGATGTAAAGCCACATAAAGAAAAGAACTTTTTTACGAACATCATCGAAAGGATTAATAAATTGAAATGGTATATGCTGCTTATTACCTTATTGATTGTTGGTATCGGAGCTTTTTATATTAGTGATGGTAAAAATCCAGTAGAAGATGATTCCATTACATCTGATAAACCTGTTATTGAGAGTATAATAAATGTACTCAAGACCGATTCGATGGTTAAGAAACAGATTCAGGAAGATTCTTTAGCTAGTAATCAGAAATTTCATTGATAAACTAAAGGCTTTGTAAAAGAAATCCCGCTTCCATGTCAAGGAAAGCGGGATTTAAATCTATATGGAAAATCAGTTTATCCCAACATCGCATCTGCCAAAGCTTCCAAGGCTGGAATGTCGCCTTGCTTCATGGCTGAGCGGATGGTTACCATCGGTTCTACGATTTCGATTTCCTTCATGGTTTCGAGCATGTTTTTCATTATGCGTCCGGCGCAAGGTGCCCACGAACCGTTTTCGATGATGCCTACACGACGCTTCTGATATGCTTTCAACTTCAAGTGGTGGAGGAAGTCGTGCATCGGAGGGAATACATCGGCATCATACGATGCGGCAGCTACAATCAGTTTGCCCATACGGAAAGCATCTTCTACGGCTTCTGCCATGTCGTCACGGCTCAAGTCGGCAATGGATACCTTCGGTGCGCCCTTCTCGCGGAGGATTTCGGCCATTTTCTCTGCGGCCTTCTTGGTGCCTCCGTGGATGGAAGCATAGGCGATGAAGATGCCTTCTGTCTCGACTTCGTACTTGCTCCATGTGTCGTACAAACCGATGTAGTAACCCAAGTTTTCCTTCAGGATAGGACCATGAAGTGGACAGATGCAAGCGATGTCGAGGGTAGCAGCTTTCTTCAGGAGTGCCTGAACTTGTGCGCCGTACTTTCCGCAGATGTTGAAGTAATAGCGACGAGCTTCGCAAGCCCAATCTTCTTCGTGAGCCAATGCGCCGAACTTTCCGAATCCGTCGGCCGAGAACAGTACTTTGTCGGCTTGGTCGTAAGTCACCATCACTTCCGGCCAATGTACCATCGGAGCCATAAAGAATTGAAGGGTGTGTTCGCCCAAGCTTAATGTCTCGCCTTCCTTTACCGCGATGGTCTTGCCTTCGAAGCATGTGTCTTCGAAGAACTGGGGCATCATCTGGATGGCCTTGGCTGAGGCTACAATCTTCACTTCCGGATATTTTTCCATCAAAACCGAAATGTTGCCTGCATGGTCGGGTTCCATATGTTGCACAATGAGATAGTCGGGAGTGCGGCCTTCGAGGGCTTCTTCCAAATTGGCAAACCAGTCTTCTCCTTTGCGCTTGTCGGCGGTATCCATGATGGCGATCTTTTCGTCCATGATGAGGTAGGAGTTATACGAAATGCCGTTCGGGATGATGTATTGGCTCTCGAACAAGTCGAGGTCGGTATCATCCACACCAATGTATTTGATTTTTTCAGTTACGTTGAATGTCATATTTCCTTTAGTTTTTATTTTCAAGATGCAAATATCGTTTTTTTTGCTAGGATGAGCAATTCTTTTCTGTAAATTTAACTACTTCAGTGCATCACTTCCGAAGAAAAGGGGCAATAAATGGCTTGCACGCTCTACGATGAAGACATTTTTCGCTCCGCAGAGGAGGGCTTTCATGGGATGGCCGAAGCGTTGTTCGGTTTCGAGCATCACTTGCCGGCATGCACCACAAGGGGGACAGATTTCTTCACTGATAGAAGAGGAATCCGACGGACGGGAAACTATGGCCAAGGCTGTTACAGCTTGGTCGGGATATTGTGAATTGGCATAGAAGAGGGCAGTGCGTTCGGCACATAATCCCGAAGGATAGGCTGCATTTTCCTGGTTGGTGCCGGTTATGATGAGGCCGTTGGCAAGGCGGACGGCGGCACCTACCGAAAATCGGGAATAGGGTGCATAGCTCCGATGGGTGGCTTCGATGGCTGCATCGGCCAATTGGCGGTCTTCTTCGCCGAGTTCTTCCCAAGCATGAACATGGATTCGGGTTTCAAGGATAAGCTCTTTCATAATGTAACGAGATTGAATGTTGTCACAAAAATAATATATATAGGTGTAAAAAACAATAAGTGTTTGTATTTTTGCACGACATTAAAAAATGTGAAAAGTGCGAACAGGGATTTTACTTTTTGCATTGAACAGGTTCTAACCAAACAAAGACAAGAAAAGAAACGAAGATGGATGAAGATAAAATATGCGAGACGTACCGGAAGGATGCCGAGCAAGGGTTCCGACTTTTGATGGAGAAATTTCAGAGGCCCATCTATTGGCACATCCGACGAATGGTGATTTCGCATGAAGATGCCGAGGATGTGTTGCAGGAAACTTTCATTCGGATATTCCGATACTTGGATGATTTCCGCGAAGAGTGTTCTTTGTCAACTTGGATTTATCGGATAGCGACCAACGAGTGCATCCGCTTCTTGAATCGCCGTAAGGAACAGGCCGTATCTTCGGAAGAGATTCAGGAAGACTTGATGAACAAGCTGATGGCTTCGGAATATGTGGATTACGAAAATGAGATGGAAGTGAAGTTCCAGCAAGCTATCCTTACATTGCCTGAAAAGCAAAGACTAGTCTTCAACCTCCGTTATTACGACGAGTTGAAGTACGAGGAAATCAGTCGGATTACCGATACGAAAGTTGAGACACTGAAAGCGAATTATTATTTCGCGAAAGAGAAGATAAAGGAGTATATGATAAATAACTAGTGATATGAACAAGGATTTTGATTTTGATGAAATAGGCAAGCGTACACCTTTCCGGACACCCGAAGGGTTTTTCGAAAACGCGAAGGCGAATGTCCTGAAACGTGCTGGCGATGAAAAAAAACGCCTTCGCCTTTATCGGTTACGTTGGGGAGTTTCCGTAGCATTGGCCATAGCGGCTATGGTATGCGGGTTCGTTTTCCTTCCATCGGCTCCCAAGGATGTTCCCGATACGAATGCGGAAGGTGGATGGGTTGCTCAGACGCTCGACAAGGCCGATGTCCTGGAAATGTATGTCCAGGAGCTTACCGACGAGGAACTGGAAGCATGGATAGAATTCTCGGAGAATGATATATATTATGAATTAACAACTGAAAATTTGAATGAAGATGAAAACTAAGTATTTTTTCGTTTTGATGGTAGCTGTGCTTATGGGCACACAAGTGATGGACGCTCAGAACGAGCCGGGTAAAAGACGTAGCCACAAGCGCATGAGTGTTGTATCTATGGATAGGGTTGCCGAAATGCAGGCTGAAAAGATTGTGTCCGATTTGGGATTGGACGACAAGACCGCAGCCAAGTTCATCGAAGTCTATAAGAAGTATATGGATGAACAGAATGAAGTGCGCAAGGAATTTGCAGCCGATTTCGTGATGAAGGGAAAGGTGGACAAGGATTCACCCGAGGATGGTGAAGTTAGCTTGAAGATGGGAATGCCTACCGACGAACAAGTCGATAAGATGATGCGCAACCGTTTCAAGCAAAGCCGTAAGATGCTCGACATCCGCGAGAAGTATTATGATGAATTCCGCAAGTTCCTATCGCCCAAGCAAGTGCAGAAGGTGTATGATAAAGGTATGATGAACCCAGGTCTGTTCAA
>JAEIGA010011066.1_pt1 | contig 13691 bp, 14 predicted proteins | sample 9270691 | NCBI WGS metagenome assembly JAEIGA01 (sample SAMN17057246, study PRJNA624740) | gut metagenome | biome: biome; isolation source: fecal sample | host: Bos grunniens | place: China: Xizang | collected 2019
TAGCCCCTGCTAGTGGAATCGGTCAGCATGATTTTTGAACTTTTTGTAAACGAAGCGAAAAAATGCTTGACAAACAGTCCGTTTTATAGTACAATGATTATGAGGATAGAGTCTCTACCCTGTAGACCGGCGCGCCCCAGTGGAATCAAATCCACTGGTGGAATCAAATCCACAGAAAGGAGTATCAAATGTCCAATAAGCAGTCGCGGTACACAGGCGACTGGAGTGGAATCGAATGCACTTGCGATATACTCAACAAGGAAAAAAGCATTTATAACTACATCCAGTTGATGTATGACCGCACCAATCAGATGTTCGAGTATGATGGCCTTCCAGACACAATCCCGGCATATATGCTCGAATTGTATTTACAGCTCAATGGTCAAGTTGCTATCACAAAGGTGAACGGTGATCTATATGCGCTTCCCGGTGGCCTTGGTGGTGCACCAGACCCATACTATCGGCCCACTCTCTATGTGGTTGCAAACCCTGGGCTTGGAATGAACGCGTCGATGCGCATAGTAAACCATCTTCCGCCGTTTGGAAGACAGGACTATCAAGGCGAGTGTGTTCTTGTGCGTAACGACACAAATATGCGTGGCCTGTTCTACCTGTTTTCACGATACGCCACAGAGCTTGCTGAAAATGACGTTTCTATTCGTTGTGCTCAAATCAATTCTCGTCAGCAGACTCTCATAGCTGCAACTACAGACAGTCAAATTGCGTCCGCCGATGCATATTTTGCAAGTCTTGAAGCAGGAAAGATAAAGACCGTAGCAGACCAAGCTTTTCTGGACGGTATAAAACCCGTCAATGTATCCACGCAATCGTCAAATTCCATAATCCAGCTAATCGAGCTTCAACAGTACCTTAAGGCGTCGTGGTACAATGAAATTGGATTAAACGCAAACTTCAACATGAAGCGCGAATACCAGTCAGAGGAAGAGCTCCAAGCTAACACCGACGTCCTGCTTCCACTCATTGACGATATGTTCAGATGCAGGAAAGATGCCATCAGTGCAATCAATTCCACTTACGGCACCTCGATTTCCGTAAAGAAGAACTCTGCATGGGAGAACAAGCAGAGAGAGCGCGATGTTGCGCAGGAGCAGAAAGACGCCGATGTAGCTGCTACTGAAGCGCAGGCAGAAGGGAGTAGAGAAGGTGAATAACTATATCAATCCCTTTTACAGCAGAGGGGAGTCCGAACCAATTCTTCGAGACGTGTTTAACGGATGGGAGAGCGGAGAAGGAATCTTCAACGTGCTTCACACGCTTTCTCCAGACCTTCCGTGGCTGTCTGATACGAACGTGGACCCTACAGTTCTCGATGTAGAGTATTTTGGTAATCACTCCGGGGCCAAGTTTTGCTCTCCTATAGTGAAGCGTTTTCTCGATGATGATAACGAGGTTCCTCAAGCTGCCCGCGCGACTATTGCAAAAATACTTTTGTCCAAATTTGCAGGGAAGTGGAGTGCTCTCTGGAGAACGGTGACAGTAGAGTATAATCCAATCCACAACTATGATATGGTTGAGAACAGGGTTCTCCATGGGGCAGAATCGGAGTATGAGATTGGCAATTCCGAGGAGCACAACACCGGAACCGACACACTCTCGCACGGAAGAACGGACACAACCACACATGGCCGGACTTCCGAGTCAATGTCATATCGGTATGGAATGAACACCGACACGCAAGACCCCAAGCCAAGCGATAAGGACGCATACGAAGAAGGCGGCACAACTGCAACCGCAGCGACAGGTAACGATGTTCAGACAAAAAATCTTACCACTGGAATTGATTCCACTAAGAATACGGTTGGAGCAAATGAGGAGACGGAGGAACTTCATAGAGCTGGCAATATTGGAGTTACTACCACTCAACAGATGCTCGAATCAGAAAGGAGATTGTGGGAATGGAACTTTTTTGAGCAGGTGTTCAAAGACCTTGATAATGAACTTGCTCTCCAGTTCTATGACTCATGCCGCGTATGATTGACATTTTCAACATGGTTGACATGGGCGGAATCGACGTGGCAAAGGCTCAAGGCGAGAAAGTTGATGGGCTTTTTCTTCGACTGCTCAATTCAATACAGAATTGCCGCTATAGTGTTCTCTGTAATTGGCTTTTTGCTGAAATACCTATCGTGCCTACATACGTTGAACTTGTTTTTGATGGAGAACAGGTTTCTATCAATGACTTGATAACTGTGACTTCAGATGACATAGTTCATATCCATTCCATCGAGGGCGAACCTGTTATTCACCCTTTAAGTGTAGCTGAAAATGGTATTTTTACGCCACAAACAGGTGTTGATGGTTTTTCTCCAGTAAATGTTAATGTGCCAGAGCCAGTAATACAACCTCTATCTGTAACAGAAAATGGTTTTTTTGTTCCTCCAGAGGGAGTGACTGGATATTCGCCTATTACGGTAAATGTCGGTGGCGGTATTTTTCCTGTATTGTTAATGAATCACGGGCAAATAAGCAACGAAACTCAATATCTTCTACCTCAGTTTGATGCCGGCACTGATATAACTGATTATGATTTCCTAATTGTAAAACTATGGCGTGAAAATACATTCTGGGGATATGGATATGTAAATCCAAATTATCTTTCTGACGGGCATACAGCAAGCACTTACGGCAATATACCAAGTTATACTATTAGGTTTAATAGCGCAGGAGTTCTGTCAGTACAGTATAGCGGTGACTACGTTAATTCCTATATAGATGTTTATGGTGTAACTTGGATTATTTAGGATATGTTGCATAACTATGCTAAGAACGTTAATTAGTGGATTCAATTCCACTTAAAAGAAAGGAGTATAATATGTACAATTCTGGCTACATCATGGTGGACTGCGGTGGTCTTGACCTCAACGACTCCACCGAGCAGGAAATCGAGGGTATCTATGACCGAGCTAAAGACGCTCTCAAAACCGGCAAGCCTGTCTACGCGGCAAATTGTGTCATGTCTGGCGCGCCCTGCTCTCCCACCTCCGTCATTGCGTGGGAAGAGTCCAACACTATTGTGGCAACCGGCCACGTACTGAGAATCACCATTGCTAAAGACGATGGCGTAACCGTCGTTAATCTGGTAGCAGGTTGAGTGGATTCGATTCCACAGAAAGGAGAACTATCATGGAAGTAACACAGGTATATCAGTTCGTAAACAGCGCGACGCAGGAAGCCATTGGCGATTCCATCGTTCTTGCAGAAGATCTCTCCAATGTTGTTGACATTGGAACTGCGATTTTCAACGCGAGCGCCTTCGATAAGTATGTAAAATCTCTCGTCAATCATATTGGCAAAGTGATTTTCGTCAACCGTCCGTATCGCGGCTCTGCTCCGTCCGTTCTCATGGATGCATGGGAGTACGGCTCTGTTGTCGAGAAGATCACAAGTGAGATGCCCGATGCCGTCGAAAATGAGAGCTGGAATCTCACTGACGGTGCATCGTATGACCCGCACGTTTTTCACCAGCCCAAGGCAGAAGCTAAGTTTTTCAATAAAATGGTCACTTTCGAGATTGACCGCTCTATCACCGAGATGCAGGTTAAGCAGTCTTTTTCCAGCGCCACACAGCTCAATGGTTTTATTTCCATGCTCTACAATGAGGTGGAGAAATCCATGACTGTCAAGAACGATGCGCTCATTATGCGTACAATCAACAACATGATTGGTGAGACCGTTTACGCCCAATATGAGGGTGCGGCTATCACCACGGCCGGCGGCCCCAAGGCAGTCAACCTACTGGCGCGCTACAACTCCCAGTATGCTACTTCTCTCACAGCCGCGCAGGCTAAACTCAATCCCGATTTTATTCGCTATGCGGCATATACAATGGCTCTCTACGTTGACCGTCTCACCCGCATGAGCACTCTGTTCAACGTCGGTGGTAAACAGCGTTTTACGCCCAAAGACCTACAGCACATCGTAATGCTCTCGGAATTCCGCGCGGCCGCCGACGTGTTCCTTCAGTCCAGCACATTCCATGACGAGTACACAAAGCTGGTCAACGCTGAGACGGTTCCGTTCTGGCAGGGTTCTGGCCTTGACTATGGATTCGATTCCACAGGCAAGGTGGATGTTACCACAGCCAGCGGCAACGCGCAGACTGTCACCGGCGTGCTTGGCGTAATTTTCGACCGCGATGCGCTCGGTGTTATGAATTACAACCGCCGCGTTACCACTCAGTGGAACGCCAAGGCCGAGTTTACCAACTACTTCTACAAGATGGATGCTCGGTACTTCAACGACCTCAACGAGAACTTCGTTGTGTTCTTCATCGCGTGAGAGCGCAGGGGAGTGGATTCAATTCCACTCCCCATTTTGATAGGTGGTGATACGATGAATGTTAAGTTTTATTACAACACAAGCGATTCGAGGACGATAAACAAAAATCTTGTCGAGGGTGATGACTTTACCGGGCAGGCAAGAGACGAGGTAGATGCTATGAATCCGGTTATCAGATTTGATACTGACGATATTCTAAAATATAACTATGCTTATATTGAAGAGCTGCAAAGGTACTATTCTGTTGTGAATAGGACTATTTTTCGCGAGGGCATTTGGGATGTTACTTTTGCAGTTGATGTCTTGATGTCATTTAGGAACGACATCCTTAATACCATAGCTGTTGTAGATAAGCAATCAGATATTGATAATGGAGACCAGTATATTGACGATGGCTCCCTTGTTACTGATAATCTCATGTTTACAATGACAACAGAATTTCCAGATGGATTCAACGAGAATCCGGAATATATTTTAATTGTAGCGGGGTGATAAAATGGCTTCGATTTCGGCTGTACAGACGGCTGTTGAATCTATGACAGCTACTGAATTATTATCACAAATAGCGAGAGAAATGCCCCAGCAGCCCGGTGAAAGTTTTGTAGATTTTGCAAAAAGAATAGAACTCGAAAGAGTTGTTAGGTCTGGTGAACAGGGTATTGAACTCCCTGCATATAATTGGAACACAACTCCAGAAGAAAGTGCCGCGTTTGATAAAATAGTCAGAGAAACTACAGCAGACGGGGCTTGGCAGAATTGGTCGGACGGCGCAAAAACCGCACAAGGTGCGGCTGCTCCAGAACCAGTTGCTAAAGCAGCTCCCGGAGCAGCTATAAAAAAGTCGGGCGCGTCGGGTGCTTCTCTTGGAGGACTTCTTTCAATGCCACTTCCAACTTGGGTAGCGGCTGCTGCACCTCTTCTTGGTGTTATAGTCGGTGTTGGTTTGTACGAGCTAAGCCCTCAATTCTGGGAGAAAATAAGCAGAGCTTTGCTTCCTTTTTGTTATGAAGATTCTCAAGTGCTCCCGGCCATCACAGATGAGGACGGCAATACTTACATTGACAAGGAAGCTGTTGAAGAATTAAAAAGAGTTCTTACAGAAGAGGGCATTCTCGATGAAAACGGAGAATACACTGGTAAAAAGGGTTTTGAATATGAGGGGGAGTTCTATCAAGGAGAGGGCGGAGCAGCTGGAACTAAGGTTTATAAACATGGCCCTACGTGGCAGGGTATTACTTATTACTGGAATACAATAAACAGCCAGCAATATATTCAAGGGGCTGGAAATTCAGTTACTATTTATAATATGTCACCCGCCACCGGAATTGAGGTATTAAGGGACGATGGAACTTCTGCCGGTGGTATTTCTGTTCAATCGAATGGAATAACCATCATGGAAAATGGTGAACCTGTGCGGAAAATCCCATTTTCTGATGCTTCTCCAGAGCAATTAGCAACAAGAGACGCTTTTATTAATGGCGTTCCTACGGAAGCGGACGTCCCCGGAACTTCAAAGTGGGGCGGAATTTCTGTAGATATATCCCAGCTTCCTATTACAGAAGTATATACAGACCCAGCAAGGCCAGACACTCGCGAGTTTATACCTGCGTCACTACCAACTTCACCGGGTCAATCTGTTGATTCTGAAACGAACCCAGACCCTACTGTTAACTCGGAGCCAGAAAAACAGATTTCTCCGTATATAAATCCATCAATAGGTGCTGACCAATATCCCAGTGGAAGCGAATCCACTGGAGAGGATGATGAGGAACTTGATAAATCCGCTCCGATTCCTCTACCGTATCCGCCTAAGCCAGACCCTCCATCTCCGGAAGATAATCCATCAGATAAGCCAAAGAAAGAAAAGCCGCAGAAGTTTGTTGATATAATTCCGCCAGTTGATTCTGGGGATATTGACCTTTCTCCGCTACCCGGATTCGGAATCCCTTCTCCGACAGATGGTGGCGTCGGCGGCCTTGTAAGTGTCTACAATCCAACTTATTCAGAATTGCAGTCTTTTTCTCAGTGGCTGTGGGTTACGTATCAAGATACCACGATTGATAAAATCTGGAACAATCCGTTCGATGGAATTATATCTTTGTATGAAATCTACGCAACCCCGGTTGAGGGAACGCGCAAATACATTAAATCTGGTTTCCTTGTGTCTACGGTTGAATGTGCTACTGCTCCGCAAAGATATATAGAAATCAACTGCGGAACAGGCGTTTTCCCGGAATACTATGGAAACTATCTGGACTACTCCCCTTATTCAAAGGCGCTGTGCTATCTTCCGTTCATTGGTATAGTTGAACTCAATGTTGACGATATTGTCGGCCACGCTGTCAATATCACCTACCGAGTGGATGTATACACTGGCGGATGTATAGCTGTAATAACCTGTGCCCGCGAGGGCAGCAACGTTGCTCTTTATCAATTCAGCGGAAACTGCTCTGTCCAACTTCCAATAGCTGGCGGGACGCAAGCTGCTATTAGGGCAGCTCAAATTTCTGCTGGTGCATATCAAAATGCATATCATACAGCAGGTCTCGCTGGACTTGCTGGTGGTCTTACGAGTGCATTTTTTGGTGGTGCTAATTTCATAACAGGCCCGACGTCCGGTTTCACAAGCTACGCGACAAATGAAGCGTTCGGACAGGCTCAAGGCACTTCTCAAACAGTTAGCGCAAAATCTTCGGTTCAACACTCTGGACAGTTTGGTGAATCGTATGGAGCTATGGGGCACAAAAAGCCGTACATGATAATCAAGCGTCCTGTAGAGGTTATAGTACCGGGATACCAGCAGGTTTACGGTTTTCAAGCGCACAAGATGGTTCAGATTGGCGCCTGCGAAGGTTTTCTTAGGTGCCGAGCGGTTCATGTGTTATCAGCACAAGCCACTGATGAGGAAAAAGCGTTGATTGAAAAGCTGCTTGTCTCTGGTGTTTATGTCACAGAAGAATAAAAAGAATCCCGGTGGAATCAAATCCACCGGGATTTCTTAATAATCAACTATAATACAGATAATGATAACAAGTAAAATACAGGTTATTGTTCTCATTCCCAACCATTCTCCCCGTATACTTCAGCATAAATAGTGTTGAATTCTTCTACTTCCTGTTTGCACAAATCGTAGAATTTGCAGAACGGGCAGAAAGCATGACAGAGTTTTCTTTTCGGCCCGAACAAGAACCATTTAATTCTTGATGCTATACGAGTCGCTCCATAGCACATAGTTTCTTAGAACCTCCCCTATTTCATTTGTAGAATAAAAGATACGATTCTCTCGCAGACATTTAAGTATGAACAAGGACAGTTTGTCGGTGTGCTTGGTAAGGCACATTCGATAATTCCACCGCTCCGATGGTCTTGATGTATACACAATGTCGTTTTCTTCGTCTTTGATGGGAGTCGTTTTAGCGTGCAGGAAGATGAATGGGCCTGTGTCCAAGCTAATGATTTCTCCATGTAATAAATCCTCTTCAAATTCAATAAAGAAATTCGCTATCACATCCTTTGGCCTATACTTTACTTGTAGATGCGGATATATTGCGATTTCCCAGTCACCGCCAGTTATCATCTTCAGCTCTGGATTATCAAAGCTGAAATATACGTCAGATGCTTTTCCGCCGTTCTTTTTCGCCGTTCCCGTGTATTCAACAGCTACCGTCAAATCGGTTTCTCCATAGTGGTAAATATCAACCGTACCGGGCTTCTGGTCTTTGACGTGGTTCAAGCCCATTTCGCTGAAATACGGACAATACTTGTTCACTGTATTTCCGAGCATTATGATTTTGACGTTGTTGCGGTGGCGGATTATGGTGCTTAATGTATTGGCAAATAGAACCCATTCGTTGGGTAGATACCCGTTACGGCTCATAAACTCATCGAAGATTATGGTTGTTACTCTGGGGAATGATAGAGACTTGCTGTGCTCCATCGAGTTCAAATCGAAAGCATATCCAATGTTATCATTGGCTCTTTCGATTTCTCCGTCTTGGTTAGTCCGTTCGAGGTAGAATTTCGAGGAGCCGTAGTAGATTTGATTCCACTCGTCGTTGAAGATTTCAGCGATTCGACCGTTCTCCGCGTGTCCAGAGAAAAGTTCGGTCAGATTCTTCTTGCGGATATCCTCTCCCCAGCGACGAACATACGCGAACTGCTCCCCGTTTTTGTGGTATCTTTCAAGAGCATAATCAAGAGCAGAGTAAGTCTTTCCGTTGGAACGTTCTCCGAAAACAACATAATAGTATGCTTTCGGGTAGTCCTTCAACAGATGGCGAATGTCATAGTATTCAAATTTCTTCAAGGTTAATCACTCCATCTGTTCTATTTTTCGACATAAGTCGTTTAATTACATCCACTCTATAAGCACCCTTTTTATATACAAACTCAGCCCATTTCTTAGCTTGCTTCTTAGTTAGCTTGTCTTTATAGTGCATAGATCCAAACATTCCGTCTATCCAAAAAACAGCGTAGTAATAATGAAACCTATACTTCCTCGCCATGATCTATCACCACCTTTGTTAAGCACACAGTGTCTCCATATGCTTTTCTGTAATTGCGGTATGCTTCAACGGCTGATGCCGCCGTGAAGAATTCGATGGCCTGTGCAACCATCCCCTCTCTGTAGACGAGAATGTACTTATCGACTTTAGGGTTAAAATAAGGTTTTCTTGGCATATACCTCTTACTTCCTTTCCGAGAACAGTGGAATTGATTCTACCAACTGTCCTCTTGAATTCCATAAATAAATTGCAGGAAAGAGCGATACTCATTTGACATTGTTAAGTTGTACTCACTCGGCTTCATGTGTATGAAGCTTTCTTCATAGTATTCAACTTCATTTCCAAGGTAGTCTTTCATCGCTCCGTGACATGGATGGTCAACATATGTTAATGTCAACCTTCCAGAGTATTCTGGGGGAACACAAAGCTCATGCGTGAATCCCTCAAAAGGATTATCAAAGTGCTCAACAAGATAATCACAGGCTTTCTGCTTGTTGACACCAGCAACTGTTAATGAAAAAGTGCCATCATCTCTTTCTATCATGTATCGCTTTGCCCCGAGAGTTTTGAAGCGCTTATACTTACCTTCGTATTCCCAAATTCCTATTGGCTTCGGAACACCTTTTTTGTTTTTTGGCGCATATTCAGTGGAATCAATTCCAAAGAACTTCGCCGCCGCGCTAACTTTCCTCATGACTCTGTCGTTATACCAGTTGATATAATCCATGTGCGACTCTGGATTGAATATCTTTATGGAGTCTGTATCGCTATAAATGTAGTCTCCGCCGCACGCTAAAATTCCATTGAATAGATTTCTGCGTGCATATGCTGTTACCCATACACCCCATGGATAGAACAGAAAACGCTTTTTTGAATTGTTGTATTGCTCTATAGCTTCTTCTATATCCGGCTTGTGCTTTGGTATATATGTTTCGCTATCGCAATCATATTCAAGAATATCCCTAACAATATCCGTCACTATCATTCCGTAGACGGCATTGAGCATATTCTTGCTAATCATATAGTTGATTTCTTCCCCACTCACATCTTTCAGCTTTGTTTTCATCTTGTACAGCTCCAGAATAGACTTATAAAACTCTTTAGGCAAGTATCCTTTTTCGTAAATCCTAAAGGAGTGTATTTGATAATCTGGCTCGTCTGTATCGTCTGAACCAAAATCATAGAAATCACAGAACGTAAACCAGTCCTGCTCTGTGAAAGTGGTGGTTATTTGTTCAGCGGAAACGATTCTACCATTGTCCACCCGAATCCCGGAAAGTATCTTTTTACGCTGTGCTTTATCTTGCGGTAAAAGTATCTTTGACTTTGATAGCGGATGGTCATAATCAACTTTAGGTCTAACGTCGCGTATGGTTATATCGAACAGACAACAATAGTTATGCAGATAGTATTGGAATTGATTCCAGTCATCTATGTGGTCTATCAGTCTTCCTTTCGACATTGGGAATTTTTCCGTAAGCATCACAGCTGGATATGAGGATGTAAAGTCGAACGACCCTACATTTTCAAGCGGCTTCTCTTTTCCTGTCGCAACGTATTTTGCACAAGCGTGCGTAAATCCACCACTGAAGCCACGCTTTAATTGGGCATATTCATCTGCATCTAATGTTAATTCATCCATTAAACGCCGATAAGATTTGTAATTCTTAAAACAACATTTTCGACAATAATTCCTAACGTACCCTGTGTTTGTGAGAGGTATTCGGTCAACACTTCCATCGGATTCTATCTTTTCCTGTATATATGCAAGCAATACACGAATGTCAGCTTCGCAATATCCCAGCTCCTCTTTCGTCAGCGGAGTTGAGTGGAATCGAATCAACTGATAATCGAGGTCTCCGGTGTGCTTGTGCTCCTTATACTTCACTAAGTCCTCGCCTACTTTTTCGAGTGACTTTGATGCAAGCTTTAAGGAACAGCGGAATTCGTAACCGCCCCACTGGGCGTATACAGGTTTTCTTTCCTCAAGAAGGAAAACTTTATCCCATTTTGTTACTGTGCGAATAAACTGCCATTCATAGGCGAGGTTATGCACATACACAAGTATGCGGAGATTTTTATTTAGACCAAGAACATCATGCAGAAGTGACATGAAGCCTACCCATTCATCCCACGTTCGACCGTATGTTACCCAGTTTAGAATACCGAATTGCCAGATATACATGCAGGCTTGCTTATTTTTTCCGTTGTAGAACGATGAAACCTCTATGTCAAATGCACAGGGTACGTTATAAAAAGATTCTTTCTTATTATTCGTGACGATTGGCAAATCAGCGGCAGATATTTTTTTCAGAAAAGTGACTTGGTCAATAAGGCCGCTTTCCGGAGTGAACGTTGCCGCTGAAGTTGTCATAATTGGCGCTCTCCCACTCGTCCTTTTTCTTGCGCTCTTGTACCTGTCTATCGAGGTCTGCTAAAAATTCGGCTGTAAACCAGTGCTCGTCTGGTTCTGAAAAATCATCTCCAAAATCACTTTTTTCTACTGCCATTTCAGCTAACACCTGCTGAATAGTATTGGAACCCATATTTCTTACATAGGTTTCGCTATGCAGATTTTTGTATTCATCATAGGCATCCCAAAAATTACGTCGCTCTTCCACTGTCATTCTGCGCTTCGGAGTTTTTCTCGCCCCTGTTGTGCCAAATATTCTTCTGTCTTGCTCGATGGCAATTTTTCGAGCGCCGGGAACAGTGGAACTCTGGGCTTCAAAGAATTCTTGAAGACGAAAGACTTCCCCTCTAAGTTCGGATTGCTTCATTCTGGATACGGCTTTTGTTCCGTTCTCTTTGTAGTAGTCTTTCATCAATTCGTGCGCATGGGAATAAACTTGCTCTGAATAGCGATTCAGCATTTTTTCCTGCTGGGTATAGAGCTGTCTCATTCCACGCAATACTGCGCGAAGCTCTGGATTCTTCATCTTGCCAATTTCGCTGGGCGTTAAATTAAGAAAAGATTTTTTTGTTAAACGAGCCATCACAAATTCTCCTTTCTATTAAAATAGCCGGTGGATTTTGATTCCACCGGCTTTGTTACCGCTTGTCTCAGAGGACGGTGATATTAGTGAGATTGTTGCCGGACTTGGTTTTTCCAGCGGTGAAACGAATCTGGACGCCGCCCTCGTCAGCCAGAGCAGCAGAAGCAGCGGACACGTCTCCATCGTATTCCGCAGTCCACGCCATGCACATCTTGGCAAGCAGGGTGCCGCCGCAGTAGTAGTTGTTGGGCAGTTCCTTGAAGAGCAGAACGGGGAAGGTTTTTTCCTCGCCGCGGTCAGTGATGGTGGCAAAGTCAAACTCGGTGACGGTGACGGTCTGGCCGATAAGCTGCTCGGTGGAAATTTTTTCACGACCAGCCATGAGATCGGACAGGGACAAGGTACGGGAAGCAATTTCTTTGAAACTCATAATTTTTCTCCGGCAGTTTGGGATGCCAGCCACAAAATTTTTCTTGAGGATTGATTCCTCACTGGAACCGTCCAGTGGATTGATATTCCACTGGGCGGCTCTATCAAGAATCAAGATTTTTTTCGTTGACCTCATGAATTTTTTTCGCTATTTCATAAATTTTTTCATCGGCCGTCGTTTCAATTTTCGGCTCTATTGAATTTTTTTCGCAATAGTCGATATACATGTCGAGTAGTTGAGAAAAGCGGCTCGTCATTTGAGACCGGAAGTACAGTTGCTTATACTGGCGGCGCCGGAACTCTTGCGCGTTCATCCTACAGATGCACCTCCTTCCCGGTGGAATTGCGATTCCACTTGGTGTAGAGCTGTCTAAGTCTGGTAGAGCACTCTACTATTCGTGGAGTGCTCCACCATGACGAGAGTCACTTGGAAGCGGCCTTGCGACGCTGGAGTTCGGCGAGAAGTTCATCGTCCGTCATACCGGACACATCGACAACACGTTCAACCTTACGATTTGCTGTCTTCCCGCTCTTCTTGGCTTCAAGGATGCGCCCCGCCGTGTACCGGAACATGCCGCCGTCACTCGTTGCGGCCACGTATACGTCGTGTTCGTGCTCCCCCTCACCGACCTTGACTTTGGCTACTGTTGCCGTGGAGTCATACTCTCGCGCCCATTTTGCGGGAGTGTCAATTGCTACATCAACCTTAATGGGTGTAACCTTGCCAGTGACAGAGACGGCCATACCCACGATATGGAACCGGGGGAGAACTTTGGCTTTGTCGGAAGTCTTGGTAGACTGCGTATCTTTCCACGCCCTCACTTCGGACGCCGTGGATTCGGGGGACAACTTCTTGTCCTTGATAGCCGCTTCAAGCTTCTCCGGCGGCTGATTGTACAGCATGGCAAGCTTAGAATAATCGCTGTTTGCCGCAAAGTCACGAATCGTAGCATTGTCGGAAATCATAAGCCGCCCGGCCTGCTCCAACTTGTGAAGCTTGGATTTGTCGATATTGAGGACAGCCGCCCAAGCTTCAAGGGAATCATAGCCGTCTTTCTTGTACAGCTCGCCCTTTGCGCAAGTGGCAAGGGCTACACAGGTGGCGTGCTGGGCGCGTGCCTTTGCTACGGAATACTCACGGATAGCGGTATAAATCGCGTCCGTGATAGTGTTCAGCTCCGGAGCCTTGAATGTGGGCTTAATGGGAGCGAGTTCCAGAAAAGTAGTGTTCTTGTCTTCCATGGTAGTATCTCCATTTCATAAAGTATTTGATGTGTTGAGCACATCTTATACAGCGCAAGCGAACTTGTGCTGTATTGGATATGTTCAAATGGGCTTAGTGTTCAATGGACTGCTTGTTCATGATGTGACGGCTTGACGCTCTACCCATAGCACCGAGTACATATTGCAGTAAGTACTCTTGCTCACCGTCGTCGGTGTCAAAGTCAAGTCTAGGCAGATA
>JAEIGA010011067.1_pt1 | contig 13691 bp, 12 predicted proteins | sample 9270691 | NCBI WGS metagenome assembly JAEIGA01 (sample SAMN17057246, study PRJNA624740) | gut metagenome | biome: biome; isolation source: fecal sample | host: Bos grunniens | place: China: Xizang | collected 2019
TGAGCAGAAGAAGCAGATTGCGAAGTATCTTATCCAGACAGCTAACAACCTCGGTATTGAGTGTCCAAAGGTAGCTCTTCTTGCACCAAGTGAGCAGCTTCTTCCAAAGGTAGTTAGCTCTGTTGAGGCAAAGGAGTTGTCAGACCTTGGTCAGGCTGGTGAGCTTGGTAACGCATTGTTCCAGGGTCCTTTGGCTTTGGATGTTGCTATTGACGAGGAGTCTGTAAAGATTAAGAAGCTTACAGGTCCTGTAGCAGGTGATGCAGATTGTATGTTGTTCCCTAACTTGGAGTCTGGTAACGTATTCTTCAAGGCTTGCTCAAAGTTTGGTGGCGCAGAGTTGGCAGCTATGGTTGCTGGTCCTATGGCTCCATGTGTTTTGACATCACGTGGTGACTCTACAAAGACAAAGCTTTACTCTATCGCACTTGCTTGCTTGTCAGCTAAATAATTAAAAATAAGTTAATAACGAATATTATGGCTTATAGAATATTGACAATCAACCCTGGTTCTACCTCTACAAAGGTTGCTTTGTTCGAGGATATGGAGCAGGTGAAGACTTTGAAGTTGAGCCACTCTGCAGAGGAGATTGCACAGTTTGCCTCTGTAGCTGATCAGCTAGATTGGCGTTTGGAGATTATCCTTGACGCTTTGAAGGCAGATGGCATCGAGCTTACATCTCTTGATGCTGTTATCGGTCGTGGTGGTTTGATGCGTCCTATCGAGGGTGGTGTTTATCGTGTTGGTGAGGCTATGATTGCCGACTTGGTAGCTCCAAAGCGTCAGCACGCTAGTAACCTTGGTGCGCTTATCGCACGCCGCATCGCAGACGAAGCAGGTGTTGAGGCATATATTGCAGACCCTGTTGTTGTTGATGAGCTTCAGGATATGGCACGTGTAAGTGGTCTTAAGGAGCTTCCACGCCGCTCTATCTTCCACGCTTTGAATCAGAAGGCTATTGCACGCCGCTATGCCAAGGAGGTAGGTCGTTCATACGAGGAGCTAAACCTTGTTGTAGTACACATGGGCGGTGGTATCTCTGTATCGGCTCACTACCAGGGTCGTGTTATCGACACAAACAATGCTCTTGATGGTGATGGCCCTATGGCTCCAGAGCGTGCTGGTTGCTTGCCAGCTGGTGATCTTGTAGATCTTTGCTTCTCTGGTAAGTACGATAAGGGTGAGATCAAGAAGTTGTTGGCAGGTAAGGGTGGTCTTGTAGACCATGTAAACTGCAACAACGTTCAGGAGCTCAACGAGGTACGTGCTGCAAATGGCGATCAGGAGGCACGCTTTATGCTCGACACTATGGCATACTCTGTAGCGAAGTATATCGGTGAGATGGCTGTAGTATTGAAGGGTAAGGTTGATGCTATCCTTCTCACAGGTGGTATCGCTTGGAACGACTGTGTTAATGAGGTTATCATTGACTACTGTAAGTTCCTTGCTCCTATCAAGATTTATCCTGGTGAGAATGAGCTTGAGTCTTTGGCAGAGAACGCTTTGCGTGTGTTGAAGGGCGAGACTGTAGCAAAGGAGTACTAAAATTTTCGCCATTAGCAGTCGGCTGCTAATGCAAAATAGGTACTTGTTGCGTAGTCCTATGCTAAATAAGATTTAGGATGAATATATTAATTATCAACGGTGCGAACCTCAATTTGTTGGGTCTTCGCCAACCAGAGATATACGGTCGTGAGAGCTTCGAGGGTTACCTCGAGGCTCTTCGCGCACGTTATCCCGAGCATAGACTCGATTACTATCAGTCAAATATCGAGGGCGAGATCGTAGATGCGCTGCAACGTGCTGATGCAGAGTATGATGGCATTGTGCTAAATGCTGGTGGCTACACCCATACCTCTGTTGTTATCCGCGATGCTATGGCGGCTATCTCCACGCCTGTTGTTGAGGTGCATATCTCCTCGATACTCTCTCGTGAGGAGTTTCGCCATGTGTCGATGTTAGCCCCTGCAGCCGCAGGAACTATCATGGGCTTTGGTATGGAGTCATATCGTCTTGCTGTGGAGCATTTTATAGGTAGGTAGGATGTCGGGTAGAGGGTTGGAGACAAAGGTTGCATCTGGCATAGCGTGGAGCTTCTCGGAAAAGCTCCTCACTATGGCGATACAGATGGTTGTAAGTATCATCGTGGCGCGAGAGCTTATGCCCTCCGACTTTGGTATCATGGCCATCATGACCTTCTTTACCTCTGTCGCCCTATCTATTGTAGATAGCGGATTCTCGCAGGCGTTAATACGCAAGGAGGCACCCACGGAGAGTGACTATCGAACGGTGCTTTTCTTCAATATTATTACCTCCGTGGTGCTATATATTGTGCTTGTTGCGCTATCCTACCCTGTAGCTAGGATATACTCAACATCTGTAATTACGGATATAGCTCCTATCCTCTTTTTGATTCTTCCCATCAACGCTCTCTGCGTTGTGCAGACTGTGATGTTCACCCGTGAGTTTCGCTTTTCGTTGCTCTCAAAGATTGTCTTTGCAGCCTCGCTAATTAGTGGAGCGATTGCTGTTGTTATGGCTGTCATGGGCTGTGGAATATGGTCCTTGGTTGTGCAACGCCTTGTCATGATGGGTGTTAAGGCTTTGGCCTTTTGGGGTATACGCCGTTGGCGCAGCAATGCTGCTATTAGCCTTGCCGCGTTACGCGAGATGGCTTCATTCTCATTGCGTCTACTTGCCACGGATCTTATAGCCTCTATATATAATAATGTAGCACAGCTATTTATTGGTAAGATGCACAATACCTCGATGCTGGGATATTATTCGCAGGCACAAAAACTCAAGGACTTACCTGTGATCTCTACTGTGCAGGCTGTGCAGGGTGTCACCTATCCAGCGCTAGCACAGATAAAGGATGATAAGGAGAAGTTCTCGCAGGGATACTTGCGTATCGTAGAGTTGTTATCCTTTTTGTTGTTTCCTACGATGTTGTGCCTTGTGGCTGTAGCCGCTGATATGTTTATGTTGCTACTAGGCGATAAGTGGATGCCTACGGTTCCCTATTTTGAGATTTTGGCGCTTTCGGGGTTGTTCTATCCCCTTGGTGTTGTAGCTTATAATGTGCTGAAGAGCTGCAGTAATGGTGCGGTTATAGTCCGCCTAGAGGTTGCCAAGCGCCTTATTCAAACTGTTATACTTCTAATGACTATACCTCGAGGTGTGGAGTCTGTTGCCTGGGGTATTACATCTATGGCTCTCGTTGAGTTTCTTATGAATAGCGTTGTTGCGATGCGCTATATGTCGTGTGGCCTGCTCTCTCTTCTTCGCCATATCGCCCCCTCCATTACTCTCGCTGTAGCTATGTTTATACTTTTGCACCTCGCGATGCCTCTCTGCGCCTCACTACATGTAGCCTTACGTCTTCTGTTGAGTGTCGTTATCGCTGTGGCCTTCTACCTCGGTGGTGCATGGGTGTTTCGTGTCAAGGCTCTTCGTGAGTTGCTCACCCTTGTTAAAGCCCTTCTTTCTGGTTCCGAGCATTAGAAGTGCTCAAATCCTCGAATCTCCATATCTGTTGGCATGCCATTGTCGAGCCATGTAAGCTCCTTTTCCGCAGTTATGGTGCCTATTGCTGTGAGTGTTGTTCCTGTAGCTTCCATTAATGCTCTCGCCACAGCCTCAAACTTCGCGGCCTCCACGGTCAGGAGTAGTTCATAATCTTCGCCACCTGTTGTTGCATAGCGAATGTCGTAGTCCGTAGGTATGTGCGATAGCTCTATCGTAGCACCTACGTTAGATAGCTCCATGATATGCTTTATGTCCGAGGCTATGCCATCCGAGATATCCATCATTGCATGTACCTCGTTTCGTCCACCTAGCCATGCCCCCTCTGTAGTTCGTGCGTGTCCGCGGCGATGTGCCTTTGCCGCCGAGGTGTGCAGATCTCCAAACATGATATCAACAAGACCCTTTGATGATATGCCGAGCTTGCCTGTTACGGCAATTACATCACCTACTTTTGCTGCCGAGCGACGCTTTATATTGGTCATTGGCGCACGGCCTATAGCAACTACATTGATTGATATTCTATCGCGAGATGCTGTGGTGTCTCCACCAACAAGAGCTACATTTTCACGCTTTGAAGCCTCGTAGTAACCACGCATGAAGCCCTCTGCCCACTCTCCTTGTGCCGACTCTGGTAGTGAGATGCTTAATAGTGTAGCTATAGGCGTTGCTCCCATTGCCGCAACGTCCGAGATATTTACCATAAGGCTCTTCTCGCCCACCTCCTCTGCTGTAGAGGCGCCACGAAGAAAGTGGATATCCTCCACAAGCATATCTGTAGTCATAACAAGGGCCTCGTCACCCATAGGTAATACCGTGCAATCATCGCCAATAGGCTCGAAGCCCGAGTGGGGGAGTGAGCCAAACAATGTGGCTATATCGCCAATAAATCCAAATTCCGACTTTTTCATAGCGCAAATATAGTTATTAACACCCAAAAAACAAAACGGAGTGTCGTTTGACACCCCGTTTCGAGAATTAACCATAGAGTAGTGTTACTCTACCTGGAAGCGATATGCAGCACGTGCTGTGTATACATTATCCTTCGCAGGGTCGAGGCATACTACGCTATCGTCCATAAATGCGATAACCTCAATCAAGTCATCTGAAGTCTCGTTTGATGACCAATAATATGTCTCAACAAAAGGCTCGCCACCATTGTCGGTGATAATCTTGTTCCACTTCGCAACAGCTGGAGCATCGAAGTCACGAGCGCCCTCGGTGATAGCCTCCCACATCCATTCAAGCTCCTTTGATGATGGCAAGAACCAGTCGTCACCGTGATCCATACACCACTTAAACGCAGGGTAGTTGTTGATATCCATGCCATAGTAATTGAATGGATCGTATGTGTTCCAAGCACCCTTGTCCGAGATGCAGTTGCACCACTCATACTTTGTAGACCACTGCAAGTCCTCCTCATCCAATGAGAAGAGGTAGCACCATGTGTAGCCCTTGTTGTCGGTCTTGATAGCGTAGATAACGCCCTTAACGCCATTAACCTCATAGATAGTACCAATCTCATACTTACCTGCGAGAGCTGGGTCGTAAACCTCTACAGTAGCACTTACACCTGTGGTCTGGCCATCATATCTAGCGTGGAAGTTGTAAGAGCCTACGGTTGTCGAAGCAAACTTCTTGCTCTCGATAACCTCCTGTGTTGCGGTGTTGTAGATCTCCGCCTCGGCTGTTACATTCTCGTCACCATACATAACCGTAAACAGAGCCTCCTCTACGCCATCAGCCTTGATGCGGTTAGGTGAAGCAGTAATCTTTAGCTCCTTATGCTCTGGTACAGGTACGTTGTTTACAGTAATAGTAACCTCGTTAGATGGCCATCTACCATCGTACTTCGCCTGGAACTTAAACTCGCCAGCAACATCCGATACGAAGGTGTTACCCTCCAACGGAGTGTCGTAGTTAAGGTTGATAATCTCGTAGCCATCAATAACCTCCTCGCCATCAACCTTTACGGTGAAGGTCACAGTCTCGGTGTTATCGGCAATAATCTCGCTCTTGTCAGCCTCGAGGGTGATAATCTTCTCAACCTCTTTAGCCGTAATCTCAACTACGTTTGATGACTCATTGTTGTATACGGCAACAAATCTGTATGAGCCAGGAGTGGTGGTTGTGAATATTTTTTGGTTAAGTATAGAGTTGTCATTAAGACAGATAATCTGAACCTCATCATTTGCTGTGCCGTTCACCGTAGCTGTGAATGTCACGGCGTCAGCACCATTAGCTAGCAATTCAGTCTTGTCTACCTGAAGAACAGGAACTATTGGCTGAACATCTGTCTGTGGTTCATCTGTAGCCTTCTCTTGGCACGATACGAAGCCTAAAGCAAGGGCTACTACGGCAAATATGTTAAATAATTTTCTCATTGTAGTTCTTACTTTTTAGGGTGTTATTATTACTGTACGTTGTTGAATGCAGAAGGCTCCACGCGTACTGCAAACTGTGTTGGGGTATTCTCCTCGTTGATAGCCTCAAAGAAGAATACATAATCCTCTTTGTCTACACCTGGGAATGAGATTGTAGCACCCTCGGCGCTCTTTGCTGCAGCCAATGTCTCCTCCTCTACAGAGGTGCGGTACAAGAAGAATGCCTGAATCTGTGACCAGTCGTTAGGATCCCAGTACTTCTCAAACTCGTAGTTGCCCCAAAGCTGTGCGCCAACCTTCATGTCAATAGCATACTGGTTTGTCTTTACCAAGAAGTTTACGCTATACTTGAAACCATCAGCAACGATTACTGGCTCCGATACCTCAAGAGTAGCAATGTTATCCTTCGAAGGCTCTACAGTCTTGAATGGAACAGCTACATAGTTGTAGTCATATACTGATGTAGGGTCAGTAGTTGTAGGATCTACGTAGAATAGTACAACAACGTAGTCGGTGTTGTTCTTCAATGTCTGGTATGAAGAGATTGTGTGTGTACCCTTGCGACCAAGCTTATCCTCCTGAATGATATCACCAAATGAGTAGCCCTGCTCTACAGCGATGTTGTTAAGGCCAAAGTAGCTACGCATAACTATATTTGCCTGCGCCTCGTTAGCCAATGTCTCATCGTAGCTCTTCTTTGTCCAGATGTAGTATGTCCACTGTGCATCGCTCTTTGAAGGTGTTACGGTGAGGTTAAAGTCGGTGTGGTTTGTCACAAGGTCCGATGTTGAGAACAATGAGTTAGGGTCTACCTCTGCGCCCTTTGGAGTCTTGAAGGCGTAGCGGAAGAGCTTCATCTCATCATCCTGGAGGTGCATAGCCTCCCAGTTCTCGAAGTTAAACGCTACAGCGAGGTAGTCGGTCTCTGCAGCAAGAGTGCAGTCAAGGGTTGCGTAACCCGATGTAAGCCAGTTACCACTGTTAGGGTTCTCGATGATATACTCAAAAATCTGGTAGTCGTCATTGTAGATACCGAAAGCATCAAGCTCCATCTTGGTAATAACGCGGAAGAAGTAGCGGTTAGAACCATTAGGTGTTGCTGTAACTGTAGCAGAGGTTGCAGTGATATCCTTAACATTAATCTCTATCTCAAACTCCTCTGGAGATACTACCTCCTCTGGGATTACAGGTATCTCTGGCTCGTTAGTCTTCTTTGATGTCTCGTTCTTCTCGCAGCTAAATGCGAAGAGCGAAGCGAGAACTACAAACAAAATTGAAAATAGTTTTTTCATAGTTTTAAAGTTTATTGTTATTAATTATTATGCTACGTATATATACACAATCGCCACAAATATACGAAAATATTTTTATATGTGCTAGTTGCGCTCTTTGCAAAACAAATTTTTTGCATTGTGATAGCGAAATATTCTAAAATATTACTATATTTGTGGGTCAATTCTGCAATAATCCCCTATAAGGTTGCGTTAGACGTGAAAGCGAAAAAAATCAATGAAACTGTTAAGATGAATCAGAAGACTCACCGTCTGTCAGTAATTAGGAAGATTATACGTTCGGAGTACATCTCTTCGCAGGAGGAGTTAATAGCGCGTCTTGAGGAGTGTGGTGTGACGGTTACGCAGTCTACCTTATCGCGCGACCTGAAGTTTATGAATGTCGCGAAGGTGCCTAATAAGGAGCGTGGTTATATCTATGTGTTGCCAAGTATGCCACATAACGAACATGCTGTATCAAATAACATCGTTGATAACATCACAGATATCGCCTTCTCGGGAAATATGTGTGTCATAACCACCAAGTCGGGATATGCTAGTGCTATCTCGGTGCCTATTGACAACAAAGGGATAAGCGAGGTGCTTGGCTCCATAGCTGGTGATAATACGATACTTCTAATCTTGCGTGAAGGGTATAGACGCGATGTGCTTCTCGAACAGTTGTGTGAGATATTCCCATCGTTATCGTTGATAATTGCTAGGTAGTGAAGCTATCAAATCTTGCTTCGAGTATATAAAATATGTGGTGGTGTCTGAAAAAATCGGACACCACCACTCTATTAACAGACGTAGCCGCGGCCTTTAGCTACTTTATGTCGAAGTTTAGCAGCTTCTGCCCTGCAATATCGATGCGATAGTTATCTCCAGCCTTCACCTCTATCTCCTCTGGGGAGCCTAGGTATATGAGGTCGCCAATACGTAGTGTCATGCACTCCGAGAGGTGGCTGACGATGTGGTCGGGGGTAAAGCGCATGTCCGAAATCTTTATCTCTGCGTGTCTCTCGCCATTGATGTAAAATGTAGCCCCTGCGAGCATAGCATCGCGCGATAGGGTGTCGAGCGAGAGGGCCGATGAGTGGTCGAAGCCCACAGCCTCATCCCATGGTAGACCCTCGCGTTGTGCTGCGGCGAGAGTATCTGCACATGTGAACGTAACACCTGCCATTATGCCATCAATGCAACGTGGTGCGAAGCGCTCGCCGATGCACTTCGCGAGGCGCGATATCTTTAGCACGATATGTGGTGCTGCGGTAACACGTCCTACACCATCGGGGATGTAGAAGGCATCGTTGTTACGGAGTAGTGCAGTGTCCGCCTTGAGGTAAAATTGTGGCTTTTCACCCGCTGTGTTATAGTTGTTTATGATGTTTATAAGTTTCATATCTACTGTAGTGATTTTACTATATCTTCGGCAAAACGCAATGAGGCTCCCTCCTCTCCCATCATCCTCTTTAGGGTGTCAAAATCTTTCAACATACGCTCTCTCTCTGCTCCTCCTGGAAGTATGGCAGCTATGCGTGCCACGACATCCTCGATATCTATCTTTTTGCGTACTATCTCTGCCACAGCCTCTCGGTTTAGGTTGATGTTCACAAGTGAGATGTATGGTATACGTAGGAAGTATGGTTTCAGCTTCTCATATATCCATGGCACATGATACAACACTATCTCGGGGATTCCCATAAGTGCTGTCTCCAGGGTTGCTGTTCCCGATGTTACTATCGCCGCCTCGCTCATAGCTAGGGTCTGCTGTGTGCAGTTGCAGAGATACCTCACCTCGGAGCCTTTGATGATGTTGTCGTATATGCTCTTGTCTACCCATGGCACGGCAGTTACGACAAACTGATACTCGGGGAATCGGCGCGATATGGCAACCATGTCGGGGAGGTTTGCACGAATCTCCGACACACGACTTCCTGCAAGGAGTGATATTATAGGTCGATTCTCCAGTTCATGTTCGGCTAAAAACTCCTCGCGCGTGGGGAGTGTAGCACGGCGCTCGGCAATATCATCAACTAGGGGATTGCCAAAGAAGTGTGGCTCTATGCCATGGCCGCGAAAATATTCTGTCTCAAAAGGAAATATGGTATATAGGCGGTCTACATACTTGCGAAGGCTCTTTACTCTGCGCTCCTTCCATGCCCACACCTTTGGGGCTATGTAGTAGTATACCTTTATCCCCTTGCTTTTAGCCCATTTTGCTATGCGGATGTTGAATGCGGGATAATCTATGAGAATTATCACATCGGGTGCAAATCGCTCTATGTCAGCCTTTACGTTGTCCATCTGACTGAATATGGTGCGTAGGTTTTTTGCCACTTGCACAAATCCGAAGAACGACATCTCGCGGTAGTGGTATAGGAGATTCTCTTTGCCACCCACCTCGGTCATAAAGTCGCCACCCGAAAATCGGAATTGCGCCTCGGTATCATATTTTGCTATGCCTCTCATTAGTTTACCTCCATGAAGGTCTCCTGAAGGCTCTCCAGCGATGATGTAGTATCTCATTTCTTATGTTGTTTACTGATACAAAGGTACGAAATAAATGTGAAATGTTTGCTCATCCCCACATAAAAAAGATGAGTGCCATAATATTATGACACTCACCGAACGCTATTGAGTTATATTTTATAGCCCCATTTCCTCGATAATCCATCCAGCGCCACCAACTACGTCTACTACAAATAGCACGTAGCGGATGTCACAGATGATGTTACGGCACAATGTCTCATCAAACTCAATGTCCGACATTGTTGAGAGCCATGTGCGGTCGAAGTTTACGCCGATAAGCTCACCCTTGTTGTTCAACACCGGAGAACCAGAGTTACCTCCTGTAGTATGGTTTGTGGCGATGAAGCATACAGGTACGGTATACTTTCCATACATATTTACGCCCCAGCGGCCATACGCCTTCTTTTCGTAGGCATCGCGCAACTGCTGTGGCACGTTGTAGTCATAAATCTCTGGGTTATCCTTGGCGATGATACCCTCGATGGTTGTTTGTGGTAGGTGCCACTCACCATCGGCATACTCATAACCAGCAACCTTGCCGTATGCTACGCGCAATGTAAGGTTAGCATCTGGGAAGAAAGCACGCTTCTTATCCCACTCCATGAGAGCCTTTACGTAAGGACGGAACCATCGCTCAATATCTGGAATGTTGCTCAAGTTGCGGTATTTATACTTTTTAGCATATGCCTGAATAGGAACTATTGCGCGTGCAAACTCCGACATAGGGTCAGCCTCTATGTCTGCAGACTTGAATGACTCGTATGTTCCGAGCTTGGTGTTGTCATATAGCCAGTTTGCGTAGTTCTCCGCGCCACCATGCTGCGCAAATAGCGCCTTCAGAGCTGGAGCATCTGCAGTCGCAAGGGCCTCGTATGCCTTGAGCATAGCTATAGCAAGCTGACGATCTACATTAACATCGAAGTCTTTATAGAAACGCTCGATAGCTGCCTCGCGCTTTGCAGCATCCTTCTCCATGGCTAGTAGCACCACCTGCTGAAGCTCTATGCCACATAGCGTCTCGTTGAAAAGCTCATAGTTGAAATAGCCATCCATGTTGCGCTCGTATGCCGCCTTTAGCGAGTCGAGAAGGTATGCCTTGTCTGGGTTCTCCTTGCGGAACTTATCCTCGTAGGCAACCTTTTTGTCGTATGTTCCAAGACGGTTGATGCCCTTTACCTCGCCCTGCCACTTCTTCCATGCGTTTGCAATGTTTGCCTGCTTGGCTGCATACTTTATGCGTGTCTCTGGTGACTTGGCCTGTGCAGCACCGATGATATCAAGACGCTGTGTGCGAAGGTCAATCTTCGTAGGGTCCGACAACTCGGCGATGTACTTCACAGCATCCGATGTGATATACTCCTGTGTGTTGCCAGGGAAGCCATAAATCATGGTGAAGTCACCCTCCTTGATGCCTGCTGTAGATATCTTGAAGTGACGAGCAGGGGTGTAAGGCTTGTTATTTGCGCTGTACTCCGCTGGGTTATTCTCCTGGTCGGCATAGATGCGGAATACCGAGAAGTCGCCGGTGTGACGTGGCCAGATCCAGTTGTCGTTGTCGGCGCCAAACTTACCAATAGTTGTAGGAGGTGCGCCAACAAGACGTACATCGTTAAACTCGCGATAGATGAAGAGGTATGCCATGTTTCCATAATACATCGACTCTACTTTAGCCTTGTAGCCTCTGCCTTCAGCCTCTGCCTTCTTGATGATATCCTCCTTTGTCTCGCCTGCTGCAATACGCTCTGTTACCTCCTCCATGCGCACCAAAATATGCACCTTTAGTCCAGGGCAGTATAGCTCCTCGCTGTGGTTCTTTGCCCAGAATCCATCTGTGAGGTAGTCATGCTCCACTGACGAAAGAGCCTGAATGGCGTCATATCCGCAGTGGTGATTGGTTAGGATAAGACCCTTCTCTGATACGATCTCTCCTGTACATCCACCATCAAACAACACCACAGCATCCTTCAATGATGCCTTGTTGATAGAGTAGATATCCTCTGCCGAGAGTTTAAAACCCTTCGACTTCATATCCTTTATGCGGCTTGATATTAGTGATGGTAGCCACATACCCTTATCGGCAACGGCCGAAAATGTGGTTGCTACGAGCAACGCAAATAGTAATAAGGTTCGTTTCATTATAATAGATTTTATTGATTTGTTCGTTAGTAGCACGAGGGGAGTAGCTCTATGAGGTACTCTATCTCGCGGCAAAGACGTTGCACAGGGAGTCCCATAACATTGTAGAAGGAGCCCTCTATTGACTCTATGCCTACATATCCTATCCACTCCTGAATCCCATACGCCCCAGCCTTATCCATAGGCTTGTAGTTCTCGACATAGTAATCTATCTGCTCCTCGGATAGCTCTGCAAAGCGCACTGTGCTTACCGATGCAAAAGTATGTTCACGGTCAGCCATGCGTAGTGTAACTCCCGTCACTACCTTATGCTCACGCCCCGATAATTCGCCTATCATCACCTTTGCCTCCTGCTCTGTGGCTGGCTTACCGAGTACCCTCTCTCCGAGGACTACTGTTGTGTCGGCCGTGATGAGTATGTCGTTGTAGTGAAGAGCTGCTGGGTATGCGTGGCTCTTTAGTCGCGATAGGTATGGTGCTACGTCTAGCGCGGCTAATGAAGCGGGGTATGACTCCTCACATTCGAACTTCTCGGCTAGGCGATACTCTATGCCCGTCGCTCGGAGTAACTCTCTGCGGCGTGGAGATGCCGAGGCTAATATTATGTTATACGTCTTTAGTTTATCCTGTAGTAGCATTGTTATATACTTTACGTTGTCAAAGGTACAAATTTTATTTTAATAAATAGTTACAATTTGTTAATCTAAAGAGTATTGCTCTATTATCTCCTTTTATACCTCTCCCTAAACCTCCATTTGCCCCATGCGATATTGATATAATCTATATCTCTATCGAGGTATTCGATTTTAACTATCCGTGATTTGTACTATCTTTGCCAGCAAAGAGTTAATTAAAATGATTATATGATTATGAATGGTGTATATCTCAAGAGCCAAAGTGTTGGCTCAATCGTTAATGATAATTTTGCGACAGCTAGAGTCTTTAAAACCTTCGGCGTAGATTTCTGTTGCGGAGGAGGTGCCTCTTTGGAGGAGGCTTGTCGTGCAGCAAGTGCTGATGTGGATGTTGTGATGCAAGCCCTTCTTGCCGAAAATCAAAGTATCCCTAGTGTCATACCCTTTGACTCATGGCCAACCGATTTGCTTATTGATTATGTGTTGAAGGTTCACCATCGCGGAATTAGAGCAAAGGGGCCAGGTCTGCTAAACGACATCCGCACTGTTGCTCGCGTGCATGGCGACTCTCACCCAGAACTTCTACAACTCGAGGAGCTATTTGCAGCTTCGTTGCGCGATTTAGAGAGTCATCTTCAGAAGGAGGAGCAGGTGCTGTTCCCATATTGCTATGCACTTTATGAGGCCTCTATGCGTAAGGAGTCACACACCCCTATGCACTGCGGTAGTGTGGCAAACCCCATTCGTGTTATGCTGCATGAGCATAATGACGAGGGTACGCGATATAAGTATATCCGCCTTTTGATGAAAGATTTTGTTGCCCCCGAGGATGCTTGTGCTACTTATCGCCTGATGCTTCAAGACCTCGAGAGCTTTATGGATGGGTTGTTCGAGCATATACATATCGAAAATAATATTCTCTTCCAACGCTTTCAGGAGCTTGAAGCAGTAAATGTAAGTAGATAAACCTAGGCTTGAAATAGAAAATTGCATGAGAGGGCATAGACGAAGCTATGCTCTCTTTTTTACGCTATTTTCTATTGTCAATCTATACCTATATTTATATATATAATAAAGGCAAAAATGACCCTAAAAAATGGCTGTCGTATAATACACTGTAAATCAATGATATACGAAAATATTGCTAAAAAAGGCGAAAAAAAGTTGTAAAAAAGTTTGGAGATTAAAAATAAAGCGCTACCTTTGCA
>JAEIGA010011068.1_pt1 | contig 13690 bp, 16 predicted proteins | sample 9270691 | NCBI WGS metagenome assembly JAEIGA01 (sample SAMN17057246, study PRJNA624740) | gut metagenome | biome: biome; isolation source: fecal sample | host: Bos grunniens | place: China: Xizang | collected 2019
CGGTCTTGCCTGCGTATCGTCATATAAGCGACTTCTTCGGGCGTTGCGATAAATTCTTCACCTTCGCCATACACATACGCATCGGCGTGAACCTTCACCGTGCATTCCTCGTCAAGCTCGTCCATGAATTCTTCGAACCGAACCCATCCTTCAAGGTCACCGTATTCTTTTGGAATGCCTGCTACAAGGAATTCCGATTGTTTGTTGCCTGCGGTTACGGTCACCGCAGAGAATAAAACACCCATATTTTACATCCCTCCCATCGTATGACCTTCGTATCCCATTTCTTGGTCGGCGTACATTTCGATGTAGTCCTCGACCTTCGATGCGATATTCTCAAATTCGGCGGCTGTCGGCTCGTAGCCAAACCAACTTGCCTTGCCGTTGTCATCCCATATATGAGGCTTTCGATCTCTCGCCGCGCCCTTGAGTCCGATGATCTCGTGGAACATAAAGGTTTGCGAGTCGATAAGCCCTTCATTTTTATTGATGATGGAGAGCTTCAGACCTTCGTACTGTCCTGAAACTCTTGCCGTCACAAATTCTACCTTGGCACGAAGGTCATCGCTAATCTTGCTGACCATCGCTTTGCCTGCAAATATCGTGTCAGCGGAGAGAACCTCGGAATCTCCGAACATTCTCCGCATCTGTCTTTCATAGAAGCTTGACATCCTTAACCTCCGAATCTCATGCCACCTGTCTGCGACAGGTATTCGTCGAATTCGTCCTCGGTGTGGAGGAAGTATTCATCGTTACTTTGCCAATAGGAAACGTAGAGGTCGCCCTCGTCAATGTGGATTTCTCTCTGCTCGAAGCCCTCGCCGAGACCGTCGCTGTTCTGACCTGTGATGGCATCCTTGAGGCGTTCGGTTTCTTCGGGGGAGAGTTCCTCTGTGAGGTAGCAATCGATTCTTCCGTAGAGTGCGCCACGGTGTTCCTCGACACCCCATTCTGCGAACAGCACCTTGCCTTTGATGTCAGCGTGGTCGCTGATATATTCGCCCATCTTGAGTTCACGAGCCTGCTCACTCCTGATGGCATCCTCGATCTTATCGATGTTGTCGGTAAGCATTGAACCGTCTGCTTCGTAGTAGTCGCCCTCATGGTCATTGAGGTTTCCAGCCAACGGACAGAAGAAGGAAATCTTCGAGGCTGCCAGGGACTTCGTCATCTCCTTGATATCTTCGAACAGCTCATCGACATCGCTGTACTGCTCGTATACGAGGTTGGCTTCAATCTCGTCATGAAGTTCCTCACGAACATCCGAGAGTTCCTCGTCTATGACACGAACATCGTAGAGGCTATCGTCGCCGTCGAGAATGGAGAGTAAACCGTTTCCAACGTCGCTATCTGCGTGAAGCCGGATGGGAGCGTTCTCATCTCTCATGGCATTGACTCGCAGAGAGAAGATAGAGTTGATCAGCCCATATTCCTTGGCTTGGTTGAAAAACTGATTGAATTCGGTTGCCACATCGTAGGTTTCGGTTTCCTGTGTGGTGGGGTTCTTGATGGATAATTTAAGCATTTTCGTTCTCCTTTTCATTATTGTTTTTATTTCCGTTAAGGCCGTATCTGCGGATGTTGATCGCCGTGATGATCGTGCCGAACATTTTCGAGGTGATAAGCTCGCAATCGGCGAGATCGTGAATTGAGAGGTAGTGCGTTCCGTCGCAGATATCCTTTGCTACACACAACAGGGTATAGGACTTGAGGTTGCCTTTCTTTACGCTGATGTTGTCAAGGTCAATGTAGCCTTTCCTGATGTGAGGCTTGGAGGCGTTCCATAAGCGAACATCTGCGGTCAGAAGGTAAAGCACCGACATCTTCACATTGTCGTTGCGGTTGAGCCTCTGCGACTCGCTACTAAAGAGTGCCTGATGGTTTTTGTTCTTGAATTTCATTTTGTTTCTCCTTTTCGGTTGTTTTTGCACAAAAAAAGCACCCACCGTTTTTCGAACGATGAGTGCTGATCTTATGTAATTTTGTGCGGTGCTTATTCTTTGTTTATTGCGCCCCAAATTTTGGGGAGCGACAGCCTTGTTATTTCTCGGCATAGTATCGTGTGAGAAGTTCGATGTGAGCATCGGATTTCATTACGATACCGTATGCGTGTTCGCAGTAGAAGTCAACGAGCCAAGTCTTTGTTGTGATGACTCCGCATTGGGTTTGCACGGTTCGCAGGGTTTTCTTTTCCATCCATCGGTTGACCGTCGTTTTTGTGTAACCTGTGATTCGGCTGACATCGTTGCTGAAGAGCAGGTCGGATTCTGCGAACCATTCATCTGCGAGCCATAGTCTGAAATCTTCGGGAGGTTTGTTGTACATCACGGAGTGCATCTGTGACATCTCTTTGCTTTCGGAATTCTGCTTCCTTGAGGTGAACCTTCCTACAGGTAGTGCCACGGAAGGGTTGGCTTGCTCCAACCTATCGAGATATTCGAAGAGGTCATCGAGCGTAACCTTGTATTGCCGAGTTTTCTTTCCGTTATTTTCACACTTAATGATTCCGTTTTGAAGCATCCATGATGCCTTGCGTTTGCTGATGCGGAGTATGCACCGTATGTTTTCGAGGGAGAGGATTTCGGGATAGTTGCTTCTTATTTCTTCTCTGATGGTAGTCATTTGTCACCATCCTTTATCGTGAAGTGTCGGAGGCTTCCATCCTCGCAATGGTCGGCGAGGTATTCTACAAGGTCGACCTTTGCGATTATGTAGGTGTTCTGATATTTGTATGCTTTCAGCTCCTTCGTCTTTATCATCTCGTAGACTCGGTTTTTTCCGAAGGGCGAGAATTTGGCGACCTTGAGGGGCGACATAATTTCGGGAGCTTTGCGGAGCATGGTTTCGAATTCCTTGATTCTTTCTTCTCTTGTTGTTTTCATTATAGGTTCATCCTTTTCTTCATTATTTAGGCAGACGAGAATTGGTTTCACCTACTATTGTTTGTTGACATATTGTATTTTCTATGTTATACTGTGCTTGCACTTGAAGCTATGTGGTTTTCAGCGGTTTCTCGCATCTTTCTCGCAATTTTCTCGCAAATTTCCGGGAAGGTGCGAGGAAAAGGCTAAACTTGGCTGAAAATTGGGGAGGTTTAGGGACTATTCGGGACGATTTGGGAAGTTGTCCTAAAGTCTTGAAAACCGTTTGTCTTAACGGGCACGGGGGTTCGAATCCCTCCGCCTGCGCCAAAATAAAAAACAACCCTTGCGGTTGTTTTTTATTTTGGTTTAGAGAACGAGAGTTTATCATTCTAGCTTTTTAGTTTATTATACTATTTGTTTCCAAAAAAGTCATTGACATTCCGAAACAGGAATGATATAATAAAGAAGAAAATATTTCCCCGTTGTCATTGCGAGCCGTAGGCGTGGCAATCTTTTCGCCCGTTGGGCGATTGCGTGGCAAAGCCACGAGAATAGCGCAAAACTTCGTTTTGCTTTCCCCAGTCCGTTTCTGCGGGGCGTTGCCCCGTACCCCACCAGAAACTGAGTTTCTGGACTTCCTATAAAAATGAAAAGAGTAGGCGTATGAAACCCATAGGATATATTGAGAGTGATTTTAAGGAAAAGTTCGGCATACCCCGACAAAGCGGAAGAAGCTCGCTCGTCGCGCGCGTGGTGTTTGAGCCAGAATACGCTCAGCCCGATTGCGTGCGCGGAATAGAGAAGTTTTCGCATCTTTGGCTGTTGTTCGATTTTTCCAAAGCGCACCGAGAACGGTTTGCCCCGACCGTGCGCCCGCCAAGACTGGGTGGGAATACACGCGTGGGCGTGTTCGCTAGTCGCTCCCCTTTTCGCCCGAATTCTATCGGGCTGTCCTGCGTAAAGCTACTGTCCGTTGAAAAAACGCAAAACGGCGTGAGCCTGTTGGTGGAAGGCGCGGACTTGCTCGACGGCACGCCTATCTACGACGTAAAACCGTATATCCCCTACGCCGATTGTCATCCCGAAGCGGTAGGAAGCTACGCCGACGAACACGCAAACGATACGCTTTGCGTGGAGTTCCCTGAAAACCTACTCGAAAAAATCCCAAAAGAAAAACGCACGGGGCTTATCGAATGTCTTCGCGACGACCCCCGTCCGTCTTACCAAGACGAGCCGGAACGTATTTACGGAATGAAATTTGCCGATTTTGATTTGAAATTTACCGTGAAAAACCGCATATTGACGGTGATAGAAGTGAAAAACGTATAAAAAACGCTCGGTGGGCAACCGAGCGTTTTTTTCGTTGAGTTTATTAAAGCAAGCTTGCTGCGTCTTTGTCGCAAACGACCGTCACGAACGGGTGAAGTTGAAGAACCGAAGCGGGCAGATTAGGCGTGATTTCGCCTTTTACCATACCTTTCACCGCTTCCGCCTTGTTCTTGCCCGAAACGACGACGAGTATGCTCTTTGCGTTCATAATGTTTTTAATCCCCATAGAAAGCGCTTGACGGGGTACTTCGTCGATAGATGCAAACAAACGGGAGTTATCCTTAATCGTATTTTCCGTAAGGTCCACAAGGTGGGTGACGGAATCGAACGGGGTACCCGGTTCGTTGAAGCCGATATGACCGTTCGAGCCTAAGCCCAACAGTTGCACGTCTTGCTTATAATTTTCCAACAGCGCGTTATAGCGATCACATTCCTTTTGCAAGTCCTTTGCGCTACCGCTCGGCAAGTTGGTGTTTTGCAGGTCAATGTCGATATTCTCAAACAAATTCTTGCGCATAAAGTACGCGTAGCTTTGGTCGTGGTCGGCAGTCAAACCTACGTATTCGTCCAAATTCACGGAGCTAACTTCTTTATAAGAAGTGCCGTTTTCGCGATAGTCTTTCGCCATATTTTGATAAGTGCCGATAGGGCTTGAACCCGTCGCAAGGCCAAGCACCGCTTTGGGGTTATTCTTGACGATACCGATTAAAATATCCGCCGCAACACGGCTCATTTCTTCGTAGTTTTCCGTTATGATAACTTTCATTATTTCACCTCGTTTTAAATTTTATCACTATTATTATACTCCATTCCCCCGTATCGGTCAAGTGTTTATCGCAAACTTTTTCATCTCTCGCAAGATTTTGAAAAAATTAAGGAATTATTTTACTTGCCGTTTTCAAAAAAACACTCCGTTTGAAGTTTCCAAACGGAGCAATTTTTTCTTATCTCTTTTTACCTTTATGGAACAGGGCAATCGTGCCAGCCCCTGCGTGTGAGCCGATTACCGCGCCGATATCCCCGATCGTGATTTCTACTTTGGGGAACTTTTGCAAAATCAAGCTCTTTAAGTATTCCGCGTCGTCCATACAATCTGCGTGCGCGATAAAAACCGGGTCGTTTTCACCGAGTTCTTGGGATACCAACATATTCTCAAACAATGCGTGAACGGCTTTTTTTCTGCCCATACACTTGCTTACGACGGTCAAATGTCCGCCGTCGTCTACGTGCATAACGGGTTTAATTTTCAAAATAGAGCCGATAATCGCCGTCGCGCCCGAAACTCTCCCGCCACGCTTTAAGTGGAACAGGTTATCCACCGTAAAATGATGGCAAATATGCAGTTTTAAGCCTTCTGCAAAATCACGCGTTTCTTCAATGGAAACTCCTTCGTTTGCCTTTTTCACTACGTAATCCAAAAACAAGCCTTGCCCCATACAAGCGCAAAGGGAGTCTACTACGAAAATTTTGCGGTCGGGGTATTTTTCCTTCAAGTTCTTCGCCGCTACCACGAAGCTCCCGTTCGTCCCCGAAAGCGCGGAAGAAAAGGTGATTACAAGCACGTCGCGCCCCTTTTCCAAATGCTCTTCGATATGTTCGCGGGCAGATTCGCTCGTCACCTGATAGGTCGTAGGCATTGCGCCTTCACGGAGCTTTTGATAAAACTCCTTTACTTCTATTTTTTCTCCGTCTTCCCCGCCGTAATTGACGTTGTTCATCGTGAAACCTAAGTTCACGTAGTCTACTGCGTTGGCTTTATAATAGTCAACGGGCATATCGCAACAAGAATCGGTCACGATATCAAACAGTCTATTTTGCATACTTTTTTCTCCTTATTTTAAAACATTAAATTTTTTAACGCGCTCTGCGCGGAAGGATACGTTTACTTCGTATACTCCTTTTTTAAAAATTATTTCCATTTGCGGTGAACCGACTAAATCGAAATATTCTTCGATTTTCTTCGCAAAATCCTGCAATACGAGCATCTTGCAACCGTCGCTCATCACCGATTTATCCGACTGTATCACGCTCGTCACGCGAGCATAGTCCGCCGATTTATTCATACCCCCACCCCCTTACGAATTTTTAAGTATCACTCTTCGAATACGACCCATAATCCCGCCGTAGCGACGAGTGGTATCGTAGAGCTTATGCTTGCCCGTAGCCAAATTCTTGGCGAGTAAACGGAAGGGATAATTCGTTCCCGTAAATTGACTTTTGTATAATTCGTAAGATTCGGGCAATACGCCCAAAACGGGGGTTTTTAACAATTCTTGAATTTCGATAGGCGACAAACATTCGCCCGTCGAGAGCATTTCTCCGCGCAGTCTGTTTACCACCACGCTCACACTTTGCGGTTCGTAGCTTTTTAAAACGGTAATCACTTTGTCCGCGTCGCGAAGAGCGGAAACAGTTGCCGTCGTCACGACGATTGCTTCGTCCGCCGTTGCCACCGCGCGGTGAAAACCTTCGTCGATACCCGCTGGGCAGTCGATTAAAATATAATCGTATTGCGGGGCAAGCGCGTCTAAAACGATTTTCAGCGACTGCGGGGATACGTAGCGTTCGGGTACGGAATGACTGCTCGGAAGCAAAAATAAATTACAAAACTCAGGATGCGGTACGAGCGCTTGTTTGGCTCGGCATCTTCCTTCGATTACGTCCACGAGATCGTAAGCAATCCTGTTTTCCACGCCCGTCATCACGTCTACGTTGTTTAAGCCGAAATCGGCGTCGCATAAAATTACCCGTTCTCCGCGTTTAGATAGCGCAATCCCAAGCCCGATTGCAACGGTGGTTTTGCCCACCCCGCCTTTTCCGCTCGTCACGACGATTCTCCTTGCCATACTCTTTTCTCCTTAACCGTTGTTTCCGCACGCATAAGCATACCAAAAAATCCAAAGAATATTTCGTCGAATTTCGTCGTTTGTTAAGTAATCTTAGCAGATTTATTTTCACAAAAATACTCCGTCGCTTCTCACCCGAAGGACGGAGTAAGTTCAGTTTTTGATTATTATGTAGAATTTCAAAAAGTCTTAGCGGTTGCGCTTACAAAGCTCCGCGCACACTTCCGAAATATTTACGCCCTTTGCGCCTAAAAGCACCATCATGTGGTAAAGGAAATCCGCCGCTTCGTCGATTACTTCGCTCTTTTCGGAGTTCTTCGCCGCAATCACGAGCTCGACGGCTTCTTCCCCAACCTTCTTAGCAATCTTGTCCACGCCGCGAATGAATAAGTAGCTTGCGTACGAGCCTTCTTCGGGGTTCTTTTTGCAATCTGCAATCATGCGTTGCAATCTCCCGAACATTTCCGCACCGATCGTGTTGTATTCGCCCACGAGCTGTTCGTCGAAACAGGTAAATTCTTTCTTTTCAGGGTTTGCGTAGCCCTTTTGTTTTACCTTTAAAAGCAAGGTATCAGAGTCGTGATCCAAAAACGCCGCCATAACCTTTTGCGTATTGCCGAGCGCTTCGCCGTATTTAGTAATCGTTTTTTTCGAACGGCTGTAATAATGCGCGTAGCCCGTTTCAAAGGTCTTTTCCAACGCTTCCGCATTCATATATACGAGCATAAGAACTTCTCCGCTCTCGTAATCTTGCGCGACGACGGGAATCAATCCGTCTTTATTCAATTTGAACTTAGAAAGCTCGAATTTGGTTTTTTTAGCTACAGCCATACGACTACCTCCTTGCCGTTTCGTAGATTTTTTCCAATCTACCCTATTTCTATTATACTATAAATCTTTCATTTCGTCAACAGTTCGAAAAAAAAATTTTTGAATTTTTTCGTATTTTTACACATTTTTTATTTTTTTTAGTTCAAAACGACGTCTTTTAAGCGATTATACTTTTTAATAGCGGCGTTTCGAAGTTCTTCGGTATCAAATCTCCCGTCGAACGCTTCGTCGGAAAGTTTCTTTGCCGCAAAGATAACCTGCGTGGGATATTTCAAATTTTTAATATCCGAAAGCGCTTTACCCGACTGACGCGTACCGAAGAAATCCCCGCTTCCGCGCATTTCCAAATCCTTTTCCGCAATTTTAAAACCGTCCGTTTCGCTTTTAATCGTCAACAACCGTTCTTTGGCGTTTTCGCTTTCCGAGCCCATCAATAAAAAGCAATAGCTCTTGTCGCTTCCGCGCCCTACCCGCCCGCGAAGCTGATGCAATTGCGACAGCCCGAATCGCTCGGCGTTATAGATAATCATAATCGTCGCATTCGGCACGTCCACCCCGACTTCAATGACCGTCGTGGAGACTAAGCAATCGTACGCCTTATTTTTAAAAGCTTGCATCACTTCCGCTTTTTCCTTTTCTTTCATGCGCCCGTGCAACAGCCCGAACCGCACTCTCGGTAAACGGTTTTTGAGTTCTTCGTAGAGTTCTTTCACGCTAATCAGCGTACCTTCTTCGTCGTCTTCGTCTATCTTAGAACAAACGAAATACGCCTGTTTCCCAAGTTTCACTTGCCCGTCTACGTAGTCGAGCATTCCTTCGTATTTGCTTTCGGGAACGATACTTGTGGAAATTTCCTGACGGGCTTTGGGCTTATCGGTAATCGTCGTCACGTCCAAATCGCCGTAGAAGATAAGCGAGAGCGTTCTCGGAATCGGCGTTGCGCTCATAACGAGCATATCCGCCCCTTCCCCCTTTTCCGCAAGCGCGTTGCGTTGCGCTACGCCGAAACGGTGTTGTTCGTCGCATACGATAAAGGAAAGGTCGGGAATTTCCACGTCTTGTTGGAAAATGGCGTGCGTACCGCATAAAATATCCAGCTCCCCCGCCTTTAAACGGGCTTTCAATTCCCGTTTTTCTTTCACCGTCATTCCGCCCGCTAAATACCCCACGCGGTATTCGGGGAAATATTTTTTGAGCACGGCAAAGTTTTGCGCCGCTAACACTTCGGTCGGAGAAAGGTACGCCGCTTTATATCCGCTTTTGACCGCCATGAAAATACCGCACAGCGCAACCGCCGTCTTCCCGCTCCCTACGTCGCCTTGCAAAAGTCTGTTCATTCGCGTAGGGGAATATAAGCTTTCGAAAATATCGTTTACGGCGTGCTTTTGTCCGTCGGTAAGTTCAAACCCAAAGCGTTTGGAAAACTCTTTGACTTGTTCGCCCAAAACTGAATATTTATGCATTCGGACTTCTTCTTTCCCACCTTTAATAATTTTAAAAGCGGAAATCAACACGAAAAATTCTTCCAACGCAATCCGCTCGCTCGCCCTATCTTTTTCCTTCACGCCCGTTGGGTTATGAACTTCGTGATACGCTTTAATCAGCGAAGAAAGCCCGTATTTATCAATGAGTTTTTGGGGAATTACGCTGTTTAAATTCGTCTTCAACAAGGCTTCTTTCACCGCGTCGCGAACGATTTTTTGACTAAGCTTGCCCTTTAAGGAATATACGGGTAAAATTCCCTTTAAGCGGTAATTTTTATCCAACGGCTCAAAGGTGGGATTAACGAGAGAAATCTGCCCGTATTTGTTTTGCACCCGACCGTAGAAAAGATATTCGCCGGGCTTTAATTTCTGCGCGACGTACGGCTGATTAAACCACACGGCGGTAAACGCCAAGCCGTCTTGCGAACAATACGCTTTGACTACTTTCAGCCTTGACCCGTAGTTGACGGGGGCGAGCCGAACGACTTCGCAAGCGACGAGCAACATATCGTTATGATAAGCGGTTCTCAAAGACGCCCGTTCGGTTAAATCGAGATAGGCGCGCGGATAATAGCGGACGAGATCTTCCGCTTCGAATATGCCGAGCTTATTAAATTCCTTTTCTCTTTTTTCCCCTATTGAACGGAGTGTGGAAAGTTTCATAATCTGCCTTTTGTTCTTTTCGTCGGTTTGATAAAAAAAGCGAGAAAAGCGCCGCCGCTCCTCCCGCTTTCGTAGTATTTATTTTTGCATAAATATTTATAATTATGCGTTTATTCCAAAGAAATTAAATAGTAATATACTGGTTGACCGCCGCTATGGTAATCGACGTCGCAATCGGGGTATTTTTCCGCAATCTCCGCAGCCAACGCCTCCGCATCTTCCGACTTCACATCTTCGCCGTAGTACAAGGTGATAACTTGGTGGAAATCTTCTTTCATTCTGCCGATAAGTTTTACCACCGCTTCGGAAACGTCTTGCGATTTTGCTAAAATCTTCTTGTCGTCAAGCCCGATAATATCCCCTTCCTTAATCGAGAAGCCATTGAGCGAAGTGTTGCGCACCGAATGTGTCACTTGACCTGCTTTTACGTTATCAAGCGCGTGCAACATATTCGTCTTGTTTTCTTCTACGCTGACTTCTGGGTTAAATTCAAGCGCCGCCGCAAACCCTTGCGGTACGTTCTTGGTCGGAATAACGTGAATGGTCTTGTTCTCCACGAGATTTTTCGCTTGTTCCGCCGCAAGAATAATATTTTTATTGTTGGGGAATACGAACACGTGTTCCGCGTTAATTTTTTGCGCCGCTTGCGCAATGTCCGCCGCCGACGGGTTCATGGTTTGCCCGCCTTCGATAATGCGGTCTACGAACAAATCCTTGAAAATATCCGAAAGTCCTTGCCCTGCGCAAATCGCGAGCATACCCATTTCTTTCTTTTCCGCTTCTAATTTCGCTTTGAGCTGACGGTTTTGTTCGAGCATATTTTCAATCTTCGGACGGTCAAGTTCGCCAAGCTCCAAAGCATACGTAAGCGCTTTACCGGGTTGGTTGGTATGCACGTGCACTTTCACAAGGTCTAAATCCCCGATACAAATCACGCTGTCGCCCAAATTCATAAGCTTTTCACGCAAACGGTCGATATCTGCAAGCGTGGTGCTCTTTTTTAAATTGATAATAAAGAACTCCGTGCAATAGGCAAATTGAATTTCGCCCAAATCCAAATTGATAATATCCGAATTATCGCCAAATTCTTCACTCGGCTCGTCGGCGGAGTCAACGGAAATTTCTTCCACTTCTTCGCCCGTAAGCGTTGCGGCAAAGCCTTTGATAATCGTCATTAAGCCAACGCCACCCGAATCGACTACGCCCGCTTTTTTAAGTACAGGCAAAAGTTCGGGAGTTTTTGCAAGCGCCTTATCGCCCGCCGTGATTACTTCCGCGAAAAACTCTTCGAAGTTCTTCTTTTTGGAAGCGACTTTGCTGGCGTGTTCGCTCATCATGCGAACGACGGTCAAAATCGTACCTTCTTTGGGAACGGATACTGCGCCGTAAGCGACTTTCGTCCCCGCTTCCATTGCCTTAGCAAAGGTTTTCGTATCAAATTCCGCGCCGCATTCGCGAACGACGGAACAAATGCCTTTTAAAATTTGAGAAAGAATAACGCCCGAATTCCCACGCGCGCCCTTTAACGCACCTTTAGAAATCGCGTCGCAAATTTCCATAAACGCGTTAGACGAACAAAGAGAAAGCTCTTTCACCGCCGACTGCATGGTAAGCGACATATTCGTACCCGTATCTCCGTCGGGCACGGGGAAGACGTTTAACGCGTCAACCTTAGCGCGATTATTTTCAAGGGACTTTGCGCCCACGAGAATCATTTTGCGAAATTCTGTACTATTTATCGTTTTATGCATTGTAAATGCTCCTTATATACATTATAATAAGGGGGTGAATGCGCTGTAAAGAAAAAACAAGGAAACACGCCGCTAAAAAGACGCTACGGCGCCGCGCACGGGAAAGCTCCCGTTATTTTTTTACCCCGACGACGTTCACGTTCACGGTGTTGACGATCATGCCGGTAAATCTTTCCACTTTGTATTTGACGGCTTCTTTTAAAGAATCGGCAACCGCGTCAATGGAAACGCCGTATTTTACAACGACGGAAACGTCGATGTAAATTCTGTTCCCGGAAGTGAGAACCTTAATACCGTCTAAAGATTCTTTCAACGAAATCTTCGCGTACTTTTTCGAAGAACGCCGTGCGTAAACGCCCACGATACCGTAGGACTCGATCGCGGTGTGAGAAGCGACTTTTGCGATAGCAAGGTCGTTGATAGAAATTTTTCCGTAAGCGTTGCTGGTATTAACTGACATAATTTTCACTCCAAGTTCTTATCCATTGTACACTATTTCTTCGAATTTGGCAAGCGAATTTTTGTATTTATAAATATTTTTTAAATTTTTTGTCTTTTTTGCCCCGTTTTTAATTGCTTTTTCGCGGAAATAATGCTATATTATAAATGCTTGTTTTGCGTGAAGCGAAAAACGGCGAAAAAACCGTATCGCCCGCGCAACGAAAAATAAGGCAAAATAATCACACTCGGAGGTGTCAATATGTCGAGAGTATGCAATATCTGCGGTAAGGGCCAAGCTTCGGGCAACAACGTCAGCCACTCCAACCGTAAAACGAGAAGAACTTTCAAAGCGAACGTGCAGAAAGTGAACTACGTGGAAAACGGAAAGGAAACGACGGGCTACGTTTGCGCAAGATGCTTAAAGAAAGCGGAACGCGCTTAAATCGTTTACGCTAAGGCGTAAAGGACGAAACTTCTCGGCTGTTTGCAACGCAAACAGTCTTTTTTCGTTTATGAAAATAGTTAAGGGGGCTACTCCGCCCCCTTATTTTTATTCTTACGCCTTTAATTCTGCAATAATCTTCGCGCGATCGGGGGCTTTAAATACCGCGCTTCCCGCTACGATTACGTTCGCGCCTGCCTCTTTGACCTGCGCAACGTTTTCCGCGCTTACCCCGCCGTCGATTTGGATATCGATATCCTTTCCGCAATTTTCTACGATTGCTTTTACTTCGCGTAATTTATCGAGCGCTTCGGGAATAAATTTCTGCCCGCCAAAACCGGGAAATACGCTCATAACAAGCACCATATCGCACAAAGGGATTACGTCTTTAATTTTCTCAACGGGGGTATCGGGATTGATAACCGCTCCGCATTTTACGCCCGTAGATTTAATAAGCTCTAAAACTTCCTTTAAATTATCTTGGCAAGCTTCATAGTGTACGGTGATAATATCTGCGCCCGCTTTCGCGAAACGTTCGACGTATTTTTCGGGATGTACGATCATCAAATGGCAATCGAGTGGCAACGCCGTAATCTTTCTCAGGTCTTCGACCATTTTAATCCCGAACGTGATATTATTGACGAAAACGCCGTCCATCACGTCGCAATGCACGAGATCCGCGCCACAGGCTTCAAGGGATTTGACTTCTTCGCCCATTTTGGAAAAATCCGCCGATAAAATAGAAGGTGCGATTTTAATATTTTTCATAAACTGTACTCCTTTACAAACGCTTTGCGTTTGATTTTTTACTTTTGATTAACTTGCCCCTTGACGGGGGGCTGGACTTCCTGCACTTGTCATTGCGAACCTTTTCCGCCAGATTGCCGCACTCCGTTCGCAATGACGGGCGCGGAAAAGGTGTGGCAATCCCGTTTTGGTTTCGGAGAATGGTATTTTATAATCGCTACGACGTTTGCGCCAAGCTCAAACGCGTAGGAAAGGATTGTGAATATCGCCGCGCCGACGAGTACGTTATAAA
>JAEIGA010011069.1_pt1 | contig 13689 bp, 9 predicted proteins | sample 9270691 | NCBI WGS metagenome assembly JAEIGA01 (sample SAMN17057246, study PRJNA624740) | gut metagenome | biome: biome; isolation source: fecal sample | host: Bos grunniens | place: China: Xizang | collected 2019
AGCGTGGTAAGGAGGCTAACGACCAGATTAACATCCTTGGTGATGATGGTGTACCAGTAGAGTACCACGAGCGTTTCTGGAAGAGCGAGTTGCTCGATGCTGTAATCCTTCAGCAGGATGCCTTCGATGATATCGATGCTAACTGTCCTATTGAGCGTCAGAAGATGATGTACAATATGGTTCTCGATATCTGCCGTAAGTCGTTCGAGTTTGAGGGCTTCGAGGATTGCTCAAGCTTCTTCAAGAATCTCATCTATTTGTTCCGTCAGATGAACTACTCTGTATGGAAGTCGGAGCAGTTTGAGGATTTCCGCTCACAGATTGAGACTTTGGTAAATAGCAAACTTGCATAATCAAGGAGGATAAGTTATGACAACAAGAGCTTTTCAGAAAGTATATACAAAGATTGATAATATCACTAAGGCTACCATCACTTTGCGTGCTACGGGTGTTGGTAACGACGAGCTTGCTACAGTAGGTGGTCGTTTGGCCCAGGTGGTAAAGATTATGGGCGAGAAGGTAACACTTCAGGTGTTTGCTGGTACCGAGGGTCTTGCTACAGACTCAGAGGTAGTATTCCACGGTGCACCTCCACAGTTGCGCGTTTCGGATGCGTTGGCTGGTCGTTTCTTCAACGCCTATGGTGAGCCACTCGAGGGTGGTGAGCCTATTGAGGGTGAGGCACGCGAGATTGGTGGCCCTACCGTAAACCCATTCCGTCGTATCCAGCCATCGGAGCTTATTGCTACAGGTATTGCGGGTATCGACCTTAACAACACTATCGTATCAGGTCAGAAGATTCCATTCTTCGCCGATCCAGATCAGCCTTACAACGCCGTTATGGCGAACGTAGCACTCCGTGCAAAGGCCGATAAGATTATCCTTGGTGGTATGGGACTTACCAACGATGACTTCTTGTACTTTAAGCAGGTCTTCGAGAATGCAGGCGCGTTGGACCGTATCGTATCGTTCGTAAACACTACAGATAACCCTCCTGTGGAGCGACTCCTCGTTCCAGATATGGCACTTACCGCTGCGGAGTACTTTGCAGTAGATAAGGGTGAGAAGGTGTTGGTATTGTTGACCGATATGACTCTTTATGCCGATGCTTTGGCTATCGTATCGAACCGTATGGACCAGATTCCTTCGAAGGACTCTATGCCAGGTTCGTTGTATTCAGATTTGGCAAAGATTTACGAGAAGGCTGTTCAGTTGCCTAATGGTGGTTCTATCACCATCATCGCGGTTACAACCCTCTCTGGTGGCGATATTACTCACGCTATTCCTGATAACACCGGTTATATCACCGAGGGACAGTTGTTCTTGCGTACCGATACCGACACTGCAAAGGTTATCGTTGACCCATTCCGTTCGTTGTCACGTTTGAAGCAGCTTGTAATTGGTAAGAAGACTCGTGAGGATCATCCACAGGTTATGAACGCCTGCGTACGTTTGTATGCCGATGCTGCTAATGCTCGTACAAAGCAGGAGAATGGTTTCGACCTTTCGAATTACGATGAGCGTGCATTGAAGTTTGCTCACGACTACTCGGAGAAGTTGCTTGCTATCGACGTAAACATCGAGATTGAGCAGATGCTCGATATCGCTTGGTCGTTGTTCGCAGAGCACTTCAACAAGGGTGAGGTGAGCATCAAGCAGGAGCTTGTTGATAAATATTGGAAATAGTAAATATTTATGGCAATCAAATTTCAGTATAACAAGACCTCGCTCGGAGAGTTGACAAAGCAACTCAAAATCCGAAAGAATGCCTTGCCTACTATTAAGAGTAAGGAGAGTGCATTGCGTTCGGAGGTTAAACGTGCGAAGGACTCTGCATTAGCTTTCCGTAAGGAGCTGGACACACTTATTGCCCAGTATGACTATATGGTACAGCTATGGGGAGAGTTTGATTGTGATCTTATCCGCATCGTCGATGTCGAGCTATCGTCACAGAAGATTGCGGGCGTGCGCATCCCAGTGTTGGAGAACATCGCATACGAGGAGAAGGAGTATGACCTATTCTCGGCTCCTGTGTGGTATGCAGAGGGTATCAGAGTGTTGAAGCGAATGTCTCGTCTCGGTATCGAGTTCGAGGTCTTCAACCAGAAGATGCAACTCTTGGACTATGCGCGACGCAAAACTACTCAGAAGGTAAACCTCTACGAAAAGGTACAGATACCTGGTTATGAGGATGCCATACGTAAGATTAAGCGATTTATGGAGGATGAGGAGAACCTCAGTAAGTCAGCACAGAAGATTGTGAAAACTCGTCAGGCGCAAGCCGCGGCTATGGAGGAGCCTAACGTATGATAAGTAAGATGATTCGCTACGACATTGTGCTTTATGCTGGAGAGCAGGAGCGCTTTGTCAACGAGTTGCGCGAACTCGGTTTGGTGGATATCACCACTACTGGTTGGGAGCCTTCGGAGGGCGATAGAGCACTTCTAATGCAGATTGACTCTTACAACAAGGCGTGTGTCTCTCTTGCGGAGTTCGCTGCTTCACCAGAGTATAACTCATCGGCGATGATTTATGCCACTGGCGAGGAGGCTTATGAGTGCTTCGATGCTGCACGTGCGGAGCGTCAGCGTATCCATCAGGAGATTGCTCGCCTTGAGAAGCAGGCCGAGGAGGTTGCACCTTGGGGACGATTCTCTATGGAGGATGTTGAGCGTCTTGCGGCTCAGGGTGTAAACATTCGCTTCTTTGTTGCGCAGCCTGCGGTATTCGAGAAGCTTGTTGCAGAGCCTATCGAGGGTGTAACATTCTCGGAGGTAGGCCGTACACAGTCGTTCGTATATTTCGCAGCTATCACAACCGAGGCAGTAAATGTAGCTGTTGATGGTCAGGAGGTGCGCCTCCCAGCGATGGATAGCGAGGCTATGCGTGCTGAGATTAAACGTCTTGAGGCTGAGGATAAGGCTCTTAATGAGGTGTTCTCACGCGCTGCGGCATCACGCGAGATGATTGTTGCGGAGTGTGGAGTGCTTAAGGAGCAGCTTCAGGGCCTTAAGGTTGGTGCTATGGCGCAGCGTGAGGCTGATGGTCACTTGATGATTCTTGAGGGTTGGGCCGAGGCAGAGACATCTGCAAAGGTTGATGCGCTCTTGAACGAGTATCCAAACCTTATCTACGAGCGTCGTGATGCTACGATAGATGATGAGGCTCCTGTAAAGCTCAAGAATAACCGTTTTGCACGTCTATTCGAGCTTATCGGTGCGATGTACGCATTGCCAAAGTATGGAACATTGGACCTTACAGCAATTTTCGGCGTATTCTATATGCTATTCTTCGCCATCTGTCTTAACGATGCAGGTTATGGCGCGGTGATGCTTACCGTGGGCTTGATATTGTTGAAGAAGGGTGGTCAGGGACTTCGTCAGGCAGCGTGGTTATCGATAGTTTGTGCTACGGCAACAATACTATTTGGTCTCTACACTGGCTCGTTGTTCGGCGTGAGCATCCCAACGTTGCTTGGTTATGAGGCTGGTGAGCCTACGCCATTCCTCGATTTCCAGACACAGTTCTTCTCAATATCGTTGGCTATCGGTGTATTCCAGATTTTGGTGGGTATGGCTATCAATATCTATATGCGAACTAAACTCTTTGGTTTTACCTCAACATTCGGACTCTTGGGTTGGTTTATCATCCTTCTCTCGGGTTCGTTGGCACTTGGTCTTCCAATGTTTGGTCTTGGTATCCCTGGATTTGATGCTTCATCGCTGATTTTCAAGGTGTTGCTTGGTATTGGTGCATTCCTTATGATTGTTCTTAATAATGTTAAGCGTAATCCGCTTATCAATATTGGTGCAGGTTTGTGGGATGCGTATAACAATATCACTGGTTTGTTGAGCGATGTGTTGAGCTACATCCGATTGTTCGCTATCGGTTTGTCGGGTGGTGTGTTGGCACAGGTTTTTAACTCACTTGCAACAGGTCTTTCGGGTATTAGTGATATGGCTCCTGGAACACCTTGGTACGGATATATCGTACCAGTTATTGCAGCCTCTATCATTCTGCTTATTGGCCACGGTATCAATCTCTTTATGTCAGCAATTTCGTCATTCGTACATCCTATGCGTTTGACTTTTGTTGAGTTTTATAAAAATGCAGGTTTCGAGATGGGACAGCGTACCTTCGATCCTGTGCGTAAAATGAATAAGTAAACAAATAATAATTAACAATTTAAAACTTTAAACAATTATGAATTCAGCATTAATTTTGGCTTATTTGGGCGTTGTCCTTATGGTCGGTGTATCAGGTTTGGCTTCAGCAGTTGCAACTGCACGTTGCGGTATGGCATCAGTAGGTGCGTTGAAGAAGAATGGTGGTGCTTTTGGTAGCTATATGATTCTTTCTGCGCTTCCTGGTTCACAGGGTCTCTACGGTTTCGTAGGTTACTTTATGGTTAGCGGTCTTATCTCTGCTCAGATGTCTATGCTTACTGCAGTAGGTATCTTCGGTGCTGGTCTTTTGATGGCTATCGTATGTTTGTCATCTGCATTGTTCCAGGCAAAGGTTTGTGCTAACGGTATCACAGCTATCGGTAACGGTAACGACGTTATGGGTAAGACTCTTATCCTTGCAGCGTTCCCAGAGCTTTATGCTATCTTGGGTGTTGCAGCAACATTCCTTATCTCAACTGCAATTGCATAAGTTAAGATTGTAGGGTAGAGTAGACCTTTACCCTAATAGAAAATGCCACCATTGGGGTATCCCGAAGGTGGCATTTTTCTTTATGTTTAAGTAAGAAAAAGGAGCTTAAGGATTACTTTCCTTAAACTCCTTAATTTGTTTGTGTATCAACGATTTAGAATAGCGTCTGGTCGTCGCCATTGCCATAGGCATAACCGAGATGTTTGTACGCTAACTCGGTAGCCTCGCGACCGCGTGGTGTACGCTTTAGGAATCCCTCCTTAATTAGGAATGGCTCGTATACCTCCTCCACAGTTCCCGCCTCCTCGCCAACTGCTGTAGCGATGGTATTAAGGCCCACAGGACCACCGTTGAACTTCTCGATTATCGTTGCCAAAATCTTGTTGTCCATCTGGTCAAGGCCACGAGCGTCGATGTTGAGAGCCGTGAGGGCTATGCGCGTGATATCTACGTCGATATGTCCCTCGCCCTCTACCATTGCAAAGTCACGCACGCGACGTAGTAGTGCATTGGCGATACGTGGAGTGCCACGCGAGCGGAGTGCTATCTCGAGCGCCGCACTGTCGTCAATCGAGATATCGAGGATAGATGCCGAGCGCTTCACGATTCCCGCCAACACGGGAGCATCGTAATACTCCAAGTGGCAAGTGATTCCGAAACGTGCACGGAGTGGAGAGGTGAGCAAACCACTGCGTGTCGTAGCACCAACAAGTGTAAATGGAGCCAACTCAATCTGTATCGAACGAGCCGCAGGACCCTTGTCCAAGACGATGTCGATTTTGTAATCCTCCATCGCCGAGTAGAGATACTCCTCAACAATAGGACTGAGACGGTGTATCTCGTCAATGAATAGCACATCGCCAGGGTTAAGGTTCGTAAGCAAGCCTGCCAAGTCGCCAGGTTTATCCAACACAGGACCAGAGGTGACCTTTAGTTGTGCGCCCATCTCGTTGGCGATGATATTTGCCAGCGTGGTCTTACCAAGTCCTGGAGGTCCGTGAAGTAACACGTGGTCGAGAGAGTCGCCACGCATAAGAGCCGCCTTGATAAATATCTTTAGGTTGGCGACAATCTTATCCTGGCCCGCAAAGTTCTCCAATGCTTGTGGACGGATGCGGCCCTCGAACTCCTTGTCGCTCTCGATATTTCGTAAATTTCTGTCTACACCCATAATTAATGGTAATCTTTATATCTTGCAAATATACGATTTTGTGTTGAGAAATGCAAGTGTTGGGTGATGTTAGACTCTTATCAATATATTATTGCACCTTTTTTAATAAAAAATTTTAATATTTCTAAAATATGTTGTACATTTGTGCGATACACATTATCTCTTATTAAGAGATATTGTGTTGATGTAAAATTATGAATAAAACTTTTTGTATTCATCAACTAATAATTTAAACTTATGGCAAACAAACTTTTTAAGTCGATCTTCGCCGTAGCTTTGGTCCTTGGCTCTGCTTTGGGCTTCGTAGCTTGCGAGGATAAGGGCGAGGAGATTGTCGATAACCCTACGGTTGAGTTGTCGGTATCTACCTTGAACTTTACGAACGAGGAGGGTGACCAGACAGTGAACATTACCGCCAACTCTGATTGGAAGGTGGAGAATGACGCTGATTGGGTGACTGTAACTCCCCAGGCAGGCAGCAAAAATGGTCAGATTACCGTTGCTGTATCTATGAACAATACTGGTGCTATTCGTAGCGCAGTTATTAAGGTCCAGGCACTCCACTATAAGTATGGTGTGTGGGAGACAAAGAAACTCACTGTAAACCAGTCTGCTGACCAGAACCAGACCGTAGAGGAAGAGTTGCTTTATAGCGATAACTTCGACGGTAAGGAGGCTACAAAGACCTATGGTTCAGGCTCGTCTTGGCCTTATATCGACCAGTTCCCAGAGTTCGCTAACCCAGAGGGTGATGCTGCTGCAAATGTAACTTATAGCGGTTCGGGTGTATCTGTTCGTGCTAACTCTACATCTAACAGTTCTTACTCTGACTATGCTGGTTCAGGCTCTAACAATATCTTCTTCGGTGGTGGTGCTTACTTCCAGATTAATGATATCGCTCCATTGGAGGGTGTAAACTTCAAGGTTACATTCGGCTCGGAGAAGTATACTCAGGATGGCGATAGCACATTTAAGCCAGAGGAGTTCCTTCTCTACATCTCGAAGGATGGTGAGAAGTGGGCGCCAGTAGAGTACACATACGCAGGTACAGAGCCTGGTCGCTGGAACGTGGCTACTGCAAACTTCACACTTGCTGCTGCAACCGAGAAGCTATACGTCAAGTTTGAGGCAAAGGTAGCATCTGTGTACCGCCTCGACGATGTTAAGTTCTATATTGGTAACGGTGGTCAGACTATCGACCTTGAGAATATTCAGGAGCCAGAGCCTCCAACTCCTCCTACAACGGATGCTCTCTACTTCGAGAACTTCGATGGTAAGGCTGCTGTTAAGGATGGTAACTATTGGCCATATGTAACCGACTTCCCAGAGATGAAGAATGCTGCTGGTGTTGCTGCCGAGAACGTATCATACGACGGTCACAACACTACAGTTCGTAACAACTCTAACTCGGATGGCACTTACTCTGACTACGCTGGTTCAGGTTTGAATAACATCTTCTTCGGTAAGGTTGAGAACCACTTTACCATTCAGAATCTTGCTTTGGAGTCTTCACACAAGAACCTTGTTTTGACATTCGGTACTGAGAAGTATTCACAGTCACTTGGTAGCAAGTTCACTCCATCGGAGTTTATCGTATCGCTTTCGGCTGATGGTCAGAAGTGGACATCTGTTGAGTATACATTTGCTGGTACTGCTGAGGGCCGCTGGAATGTTGCTACTGCAAACTTCACATTGAAGGAGGTTCCTGCAGCACTCTATATCAAGTTCTCTGCAACTGCCGAGAGCGCATACCGTCTTGACGACGTTACTTTGAACGTTGGTGAGGGTGGTCAGGAGATTGACCTTGCTAATGGCACAGAGAACCCAGGTGGTGGCAACGAGGGTGGTGATGAAGGTGGTAACGAGGGTGGCAATGACCAGCCTAACGTTCCTGCTAATGGCATCTATGAGTCTGATTCAGCATTCGTATGTGCTGCTGATGACTCTACAAATGCTGCTTACTCTCTTGGTGATACTAAAATTGGCAGCGAGACTGTTACTGGCTTCAAGTTGGGTAAGTCAAAGCAGGCTGGTAAGTTCACATCTGGCGTTTTGAGCGTAGAGGGTACAAAGTACCTCAACTTCTATGCACAGGGCTGGAAGGGTGGCGATGTAACGCTTTACTACCGTGTTGATGGCGGTGCTACACAGTCACAGAAGCTTGCTTCACACGATGGCGTAACAGGCAACCCTCCATACACAGCTCTTGCATTTGCCGATAGCGACCACTACTCAATTAAGCTCGAGGGCTTGACTGCAACATCGAAGATTGAGTTCTCTACTGATGCTAATTTTGCCCTTACAACTGCTGACTCTACAATGGCCTCTGCACGTGCTATCGTATGTGGTGTTAAGCTTACTGACGAGCCTCTTAACCCAGGTGAGGGTGGTGGTGAGAATCCTACTCCAGAGCCAGAACCAGAGCCAGAGCCAACACCTGGCGATGTTGTTGTGGCTACCGTAGCAGAGTTCTTGGCTGCTGCTGAGGATAACACTATCTATGAGCTTACGGGTGTGATTATGAACGTAGCAAACACCAACTATGGTAATTTCGACCTTAAGGATGCTACTGGTACGGTATACGTTTATGGTATCTACGACGAGAGTGGTAATAAGGTCTTCACATCGCTCGGTTTGAAGGAGGGCGACACTCTTACTATCCGCGGTGTGCGTACCTCATACAACGATGCTCCACAGATGGGTAATGGTGTTTATGTTTCTCACGAGTCTGCACCAGAGCAGGAGCAGCCAGCAAACGAGGCTACTTTGTCATTCGCAGATATTAACAATCGTATTTCATACGATGCAAACCAGCAGGTATGGCAGGCTAACGGCATCACATTGACAAATAATAAGAGTGCCTCTACAACCGACGTTGGTAACTACTCTGCTCCAGCACGTTTCTACAAGGGCTCGCAGATTATCGTTGAGTGCGACCACGCAATGTCTATGATTAAGTTCGCTTGCAACAGCGCATCTTATGCCACTGCGTTGGTAGACTCTATGCCATCGACTGATGATGTAACTGTTGATGGTAGCATCGTAACTGTGAAGTTCTCTACAGCTGTAACTTCTTACACCGTAGCATCTCTTACAGGTGGTCAGGTAAGAATGAATAGTTTGACTGTAACTTACGCAGAGTAATAAATCGAATCATCTTTCGCCGAGGACTCGGGTGGGGCAACTCACCCGAGTGGGCGAGGGATAAATCTAAAAAAAAGAGATATTAGAACTAAAAATTATATGCAGAAATTTGTGTATGATAAAATCGTAATGTGGTGCATCGCATTATTCTCGGTTGCACTTGTGGGATGTGATGTAGTTGTGGAGAAAGTAATAGAGAGTTTCGCTTCATTGTCGAAAACCGAGGTGGATGGAAGAAGTGAGAACTGCGCTGTGGTGCTACAAGCAGAACAGGGTATATCTTACAAAATTGCCATCGCGTCGGATGGTGATTGGGCATACTTCTCTAAAGGTGTTAACGTCGAGGGTGTGATGGCGGCGAACGACAAGGTCATCTACATCTACTTTATGAAGAACGATACGGGAGCTGCGCGTGTGGCAAATGTCGTGGTGGAGTTCTCGGATGGCAACCTCTTCGAGTTGCAGTTCACTCAACTTGGCTACGATACCACGTTGTCGTTTGAGCGTGAGTGGGCGGAGTTGCCAGTTTGCAAAAATGAGGATGACTATATCTACAATACTCACTACGGAAAGATGGGAGTGAAGAGTAACGCCCGCAACTATACCTATTGTTTCGACCCAGATGTTAGGGCGGCGTTGTGGGTGGCCTATCCACTCCATTCGGCATATACTTCGGGAAGTGGTAATCGTGATTACAGCTCGTTTGACTACGATCCTAAGGTTAGCACATCAGTACAAGCAAATCTTGGCATTGGCTCATATGTGGGTAGATATGACCGTGGTCATCAACTTCCTGCCGCTGACCGTAAGTGCTCGCAGGAGATGATGGATCAGACCTTCTACGCTACGAATATGACTCCACAGCACGCGAATTTCAACCAGAAGAAGTGGGGCGCGTTGGAGGGTAAGGTGCGTAATATGATATGTTCGGATACGCTCTACGTAGTTACGGGTGCATATTTCGAGGGCGCGCACCACTCGTCGATAAAAAGCTCGACAACAGATAAGTCAGGTAACGTATGTCCTACGCCAACCTACTACTATAAGGCGTTGTTGCGCACGAAGAAGGGTAACACAGGAAAGCGTATTGATGAGATTACCGATGCATCGCAGCTCCGCGCGATAGTATTCTGGATGGAGCACGCAGATACTGGAAATGATACCTCTATCACCTCTGCGGACTGTATGACAGTGGCGGAACTTGAGGAGATAACAGGCTTCACCTTCTTCCCAATGCTTGATGATGCTATCGAGCAGCAGGTAAAGAGCGTGAAGGTGGCTTCGGAGTGGGGTATTAATTAACTCGAAAACTAAGGAATAAATTAAATTAATTATAGTACGACAATGAAAAGAAACCTATTGTTGCTATGTATGGCGCTGTTTGCCGTTGCCACAGTGTGGGCGCAGCAGAAGCCATATAAAGTTGTCTTCTACAACTTAGAGAACTTGTTCGACATCTATGATGACCCCGAGACTCACGATGAGGAGTTTACCCCAGAGGGCATCAAGAAGTGGAACGAGATTAAGTATCAGAAGAAACTCTCGAATATGGAGCGTGTGTTGTTCGACATTGCTGCTATCAACAAGGATTATCCTGTGGTGATTGGTGTGTCGGAGATTGAGAACCGCACTGTATTGGAGGACCTTATCGCACAGCCAAAGTTGAAGGGTGCGAATTATCGCATTTGTCACTACGACTCGCCAGACGCTCGTGGTGTGGATGTGGCATTTTTGTATCGTGCCGATGTCTTCAAACTCGAGGGTTCGGATAATATAAAACTCAATGTCCCAGAGCTTCCAAACTTCCGCACTCGTGACTTTGTTGTGATGTGGGGTACTATAGAGGGTGAGCCATTCTACTTCCTTGTGTCGCACTGGCCATCGCGTCTTGGTGGTAAGGAGGCGTCGCAGTTTAAGCGTGATGCTTGCGCTAAGCAGATTCGTGAGATTAAGGACTCGCTGCTAAAGGAGAATCCTGCTACAAAGGTGATTGTTATGGGTGACCTTAATGATGACGCTACGGATGCCAGCATCGTGAAGGTGATGGGCGCAAAGGGTAAGGTTAAGGAGTTGGAGCAGGGTGACTTCTTCAACCCATACTTCCAGATGTTGCGTGCGGGTCTTGGAACATTGGCATATCAGGATGCTTGGAACTTGTTTGATAACATCTGCGTTACGGAGAACCTCGTGAATGCCGAGCCAGGAACGTTACGTATCATCAAGGGCGATAAGTATTATGGTAATATCTTTACTCGTCCATATATGCTTCAGCAGGAGGGACAGTACAAGGGTTATCCATTGCGTACGTTCGTGACTAACAACTTCCAGAATGGTTTTAGCGACCACTTCCCTGTATATATCTACATTGGAAAGTAATATTTAATAGATAAATTATGAGGAAACTTTTATTAACAATCTTTTCTATCCTCCTATCGGTGAGCGTGTTTGCTCAGTCGGGAGGTGTGAAGGGTACGGTGGTATCACGTGAAGATCGTGAGCCTATCAACAACGTCGCGATTTATGTCGATGGCGTTTCGGTAAACACCACTACAAACCAGAATGGTGAGTTCCTTATCGAGGGCTTGACATCTGGTCAGTACTTGCTCCGTTTCGAGGCTGTTGAGTTCGAGGATTTGGAGGTTATGGTACGTGTTAAGGAGTTGGTGTATGATATGCAGAATGTTGTTATGGTGCCAGCTGCGATGGTAACCATCGACGACTCTGCATTCTCGGAGTTGGATACCGATGCAGAGAGCGCTGGCGACTCACAGGCTATGCCTGCTACGTTGTCAGCATCGAAGGATTTGTTCAACAACATCGCTTCGTATCGCTTCTCGGAGATGCGTTTCAATGTTCGTGGTTACGATTCGCAGTATCAGGATGTCTACCTCAATGGTATCCGCTTCAACGATGCTCTTACAAGCTATGGCCCTTGGTCGTTGTGGAGTGGTTTGAATGATGCTACACGTAATCAGGAGATTACATCAGGCTTGCAGATGTCGGACTACGGCTTGGGTGGTGTTGCAGGTACAACGAATATCAACGCTCGTGCTTCGCAGCTTCGCAAGGGCTTCCGCGCAAGTGTTGTAAACTCTACACAGCTCTACCGCTTCCGTGTTATGGTAAGCTACGCTTCGGGTATGTTGGATAATGGCTGGTCGTATGGTTTCTCGGTATCTACACGTCAGGGTGGTAATGGCTATGTAAATGGCGTTTACTACAACGCTTATGGCTACTTCGCTTCGGCAGAGAAGGTCTTTAACTCACGTCACCGACTCTCGGCAACTATCCTTGGTGCGCCTACAACACGTGGAGCGCAGCAGGCTTCGACACAGGAGGCTTATGACCTTTGGGGTGATAACTACTACAACCCTAACGTAGGTCTTCAGAATGGCGAGGAGCGTAACTCACGTGTTCGCCGTATGCACGAGCCTATTGCGATGTTGAACTACAACTGGCAGATTTCGGAGCGTACAAACCTATCTGTGGCAACCTCTGTACGTTTTGGTTTCAATGGCTACTCGGCACTTACTTGGTATAAGGGTGAGGACCCACGTCCTGACTACTACCGCCGATTACCATCATACTATGGTGATCGTTTGGAGCGTCGTTTGATACTTAACAACTTTGCTGAGGCGAACGATATGACGCTTCCATTTACCGATACAGACCTCGAGACTGATCGTATGAAACTTGTTGAGTATGCTCAGAATTGGAACGGTTATATCGACTTCGATGGTCTTATTCAGGATAATAAGATGGGTAATGTTGATGCTACTTATGGCGAGGGCCACCGTTCGGTTGCTATGATTGAGGAGCGTCACACAGACCAGATTGACTACAACTTTGCAGCGCAGCTCGGTCACATTTTCCGTGGCGGCTCGAAGCTCACAGCTGGTATCCGCGCTCGCGTAAACCGCACAGAGTATTACAGCGAGGTTAAGGATTTGCTTGGTGGCGACTATTGGTTGGATGTTGATAAGTTCGCGGAGCGTGACTTTGGTAGCAACGTCGAGGCTTATCAGAACAATATGGCATACTACCGCGAGTATGGTCACGCACAGGCAGCAAAGGAGGGTGATAAGTATGGATACGACTACTACGCTCACGTGCGTCAGGGTCAGCTTTGGGCTATGTATGAGGTGTCGGCAGGAGGCTTCTCTGCAAACATTGGTGCCGAGGCAGGCTTGTCATCTATCTGGCGTGAGGGACTTTGGGAGAAGGGTCTCTTCCAGAATGTTAATGCTGGTGACAACAGAGGTTTGACATCGCTCGGCGATTCGGAGAAGATTAACAACTTTACATATAAGGTAAAGGCAAACTTCTCGTATCAGTTCTCTGGCGCTCACTCTATTGAGCTTAATGCAACTGCTATGCAGAACGCTCCGATGTTCAACAACGCCTTCGTATCGGCACGTACACGTAATCAGATTACTCCAGGTTTGGATGCCGAGAAGATTTACGGTGCGGACTTCACATATAACCTCCGCACTCCTTGGATTCGTGCGCGACTCTCGGCATACTACACCCAGATGCACGACCTTTCGAAGGTTATCTCGTTCTATGACGATACGCAGAATTCGTTCACGAACTTTGCAATGTCGGGCATCGACAAGCGATATATGGGTGTTGAGCTTGGCTTGAGCATTCCTATTGCGTGGGGCTTGTCGTTGCAGAGTGCTATCAGCCTTGGTGATTACATCTACACATCTAATCCA
>JAEIGA010011070.1_pt1 | contig 13689 bp, 10 predicted proteins | sample 9270691 | NCBI WGS metagenome assembly JAEIGA01 (sample SAMN17057246, study PRJNA624740) | gut metagenome | biome: biome; isolation source: fecal sample | host: Bos grunniens | place: China: Xizang | collected 2019
ATGGCTGCACGTGTACTAGGACGGCCTATACCATTCTCTTTCATCGCATCACGAAGTTCCTCGTTGTCTACCGTCTTACCTGCCGTTTCCATTGCACGAAGCAGAGTTGCCTCGGTATAGTACTTAGGTGGTGTGGTGGTCTTCTCATGCAACTGTGGCTCATGAGGACCAGATTCGCCCTTGCGGAACGAAGGCAACGCCTTCTGTTCAGAAGATTCAGAGGAATCAGAAGGTTCAGAAGTAGTATCTTTTGCAAACACATCGCGCCAACCTTGTTCAAGGATTTCACGACCCGTAACCTTAAATGGCACCTCACCCGCTTGTGCCAATACCGTAGTTGTAGACACTTGGCAAGGAGGATAGAAGGCTGCTATAAAGCGGAGCGCTACCATATCATACACTTTGCGTTCAAGGTCAGTAAGGTTATTTGGGCGTTGTCCCGTAGGAATGATAGCGTGGTGATCGGTTACCTTGCTGTTGTCAAACACCTTCTTGGATTTAGGCAGACTAGTAGCACCCTTACCGCCATCCGCTTTGAGCGGAAGCAGGGGCGCTACCTGAGGAAAATAGTCCTTTATTCCCTGCAAGGTAGCTGGCACCTTAGGATAGATATCATCGCTTAGGAACGTAGTATCTACACGTGGATAGGTGGTCACATGCTTCTCATAAAGACTCTGGATTATCTTTAGCGTATCATCCGCAGAGAGTCCATAGCGCTTGTTGCACTCCACCTGTAGAGACGTCAAATCAAAGAGGCGTGGAGCATACTCCATACCTTTTTTTTTCTCCACAGAAGTGATCTCCAAAGAAAGATCCTTGATACTATCTACCAATTTTTGACCATATTCAAGAGTCGTAATCGCATACTCATCTTCTTCTACTGGAAGTTGAGCAGAAAAGAGAGTGTCACGATAAAGAGTCTTCAGTTCCCAATAGGTACGAGGCACGAAGTTCTCTATCTCTTGTTGGCGCTTAACAATTAGCGCTAGCGTAGGCGTCTGCACACGACCAATACTTAATACCTGACGCTCCTTGCCTACTCCTTTAGCAAAACGCAATGTGTAAGCACGTGTAGCATTCATACCTAGTAGCCAATCGCCTATAGCACGCATCATACCAGCCTCGTAGAGGTGTTGATAGTGGCTTTGATCCTTTAGATTGGCAAAACCTTCGCGGATAGCATCCTCGGTCAAGGAAGATATCCAAAGACGTTTGACTGGAACCTTGCAACCCGCTTTTTGGTACACCCAACGTTGGATTAATTCTCCCTCCTGACCAGCATCACCACAGTTGATCACCATTTCTGCCTTGGAGATGAGATCCTTGATGGTATTAAACTGCTTGAGGATTCCTTTGTCATCGCTCACCTTAATACCAAAACGTGCTGGTACCATCGGCAAGGAAGAGAGATTCCATCCCTTCCATTGTTCGTTGTACTCGTGCGGATCTAGCAGAGCACAGAGGTGACCAAAAGTCCAAGAAACACAATAACCATTGCCCTCCATAAAACCATCGCGCTGGGTGTTAGCACCCAGCACGCGAGCTATATCTCGTCCAACGGACGGTTTTTCGGCAATGCACAAAATCATACTCCGAAAGCCACTTATTTACCGTAACCATAGCCATAGCCATAACCATAGCCATAGCCTTTCTTGGAGGTCACACCATTCAAGACAGTGAGAATATTAGGCAAACGTTTTTGTTCGTTGACCTGTTTGAGGAATTCAAGCATTTGAGTTGTGGTGTAATTTGCTTTTGACACATAAACGGTCATATCACAAACTCTAGAAATTAGGAAGGTATCACCCACCATAGCCACAGGGGCTGAATCTATTATCACATAATCATATCGCTTGCGTAGTTCAGCAAACAACTCCTCTAGTCTAGGTTCTTGCAACAATTCGCTAGGGTTAGGTGGAATAATACCGGCAGGTAGAATATCCATATTAGCGAATTCAGACTTGACTATCAAATCATCAACCGTATAGGCTGACTCCGCCAAATAACTTGTCAAACAACCTTTCTCTGGCAAATTGAGGTATTCAGCTAGCATAGGTTTGCGTATATCTAATCCTACCAATGCCACTTTCTTGCCCAAGAGCGACAAGGAAATAGCAAGATTAGTAGCCACATATGACTTACCCTCACCATTAATGCTAGATGTTACCAGCACTACAGGACATTCAACGGATGATGGTACCACAAAACGCACATTAGAACGAAGAGTTCTAAAGAGTTCGGCAGAAGCAGAGTTCACTCCTTCGCGTACCGCCACGTGACCTCCATGATGATTCTTCACCAAGTAACCACCAAATGGTAGTTTGACTTTTGCTTCATACTCCTTGGCATCATCTGAAATCTTATCATTGAACATATCATAAAGGATCATTATTCCGATAGGTATACATACACCAAACATCAAGCATACTAACAAAATCAGTTTGAGGCGTACTGATACAGGCTCTGGCAACATTTGAGGCGCTGCTATCACTTTTGCAGGCACCAATGCAGAATTGAGTGCCACCGCATTTTCCTCTGATTTCTGACAGAAATACAAATACAATGACTCCTTCATCTTACGTTGACGTTCCGCCGCTCTATACTCTTTCTCATAGGTTGGCATATCTCCTTTTTGACCATCCAACTCATTCAATCGTGCCTCCAAATCCTTCTTGGTAATATTCAAACTACTGCGCACATTATTGATACTAACCAAAATATTGGCACGCAACATTTCCAACTGGCTATCTAGATGTGTTAGCACAGGGTTGTCCTCCGCTGCTGTTCGCTGCAACTTGATGCGTTGCAACAACACCTGATTGTATCGAGGTAATGTACCTATCAAAGCAGAGTCGGTAACACCAATATTGGATGGAATAAGATTGTTCTTCTTATTTTCATCAGACACATACTCCTCAACAAAATCAACAAGATTCAATTGGGTCTCTATATCTATAATCTCCTTCTTGTACTGGGTTAATTCATTCAAGTACAACTCTGACTCCACCACTAGATCCACAAAACCATAGCGTGCCTTGTATTCCTCTACAACATTCTCGGCATGTGCCAATTCTGACTCTATCAAACGCAAACGCTCTCCAATAAAATAGGCAGTATTGGTTGCCACTATATTCTTGTCTTCAACAGCATCAAGATTATACAATTCTATCTCCTTATTCATCACATCTATGGCACGTTGAGGCATATCTGTGACAGAGCTCAAAGATATAATATTGGACTCTTTCTTCATCGGTGCAACCGTGATTTGGCGCTTATACTTGTTGATAGTAGATAGTTCAGGCAAAGTCACCATTGAATAGCAAGCTCCAGTATCTACAGGCACATTCCAGCGGAAAGACAAATCACCAGCACAAGTGGCTATAGGTGTGGTAAGATCTGTAACATGGTGCTTACTGGTGTTCCATCTTCCGAATTTCACTTTCACCACATACCCATCATCTTTTACCTTTATCTTAACACGCACAGCTCTGCGCATTGTGTCCAAGAACATTTCTGGATACACTATAGTTAAATCATGTTTAGGATATTGTCCTGCCCAACGCAAACCAGCTTTTTTACGATATTCAGTTCGCAAATCCAATGTTTGAATGGCTTTGCCCACAATATCTCTAGATGACAACATGGCTACCTCATCTTCGGTATTCTTCGTGCCACCCATACCCATCATCTGCAACAACTCTGAATTAGCAAAAGCATTATTTGACTCTGGAGTACGCAGCATAATCTGAGCATCTACAGAATATTCGGCCGTATGTGAGTAATAGTAGTATATACCTACCGCAGATACTAACGCACAACTCAAAACGAACCAATACCAATTACGCAAAATTCGCAATGCCCACTTTTTGATATCTATTTCTTTAGTCTTTTGTAACATAACTATACTTTTATCAATTTAGCATTTATAGATTTCCTGTGGCCGACAATACAGACACCACTACCGTCGCTGCACTAGATAGTGTACCCACCAAACTTAACCACAAGCTCAAAGACTGATTACTAGTGGTTCTAGCTTGGTTAGGCTCAACCATTACCACATCATTTTGTTGAAGGTAAAAATAAGGCGATGTAAACACCTCGTCGCTACGCAAATCCAAGCGTGCGAACTCCAGTTTGCCGTTATTTTCGCGTGCCACCAAGATATTATTGCGTTTTGCATACTGGGTCAAATCGCCAGCCATCCCCAAAGCTTCTAATATCGTGATACGACCATTATTCAAATAATAGGTTCCCGGATTACGAACCTCACCCAATACTGTAACACGGGCATTCAAAAAACGCATCGTCACAATCGGATTGACCAATTGGCTACTCAACTTATCTTGCAACATGGCAATCACCTCCGATTGAGTCATACCTACAACATGCAATTTGCCTAAAATAGGGAAATTGATATCACCATTGATATCCACCGTATAGTATTGGAACGATGGTGTGGTAGGCACATTACTACTAGTAGGAGTAGCATACGCCACATTAGGCAAGTTGTATGGCGCTACAGCCTCCGGATCCAAAGCAGACACCGTTATAACCAATGCATCATTAATTTTAACACGAGGCTCTGCTTGAGGCTCAATATGCTTATTGATTTCCTCTGCACTTTCCGCAGTCACAGGACGAAAATATGTCAACTGCTTACGTGACACACATGAAGCAAACATTGCCACCATCAAAAGTAGCAACCAAAAGCTCTTCTTTTGCATATTATCGATATTTTTCTAAAGTTATTAATCAAAACGATATTCAAGTTTGCAAAGGTAATACTTTTTTTTTACATATACAAGATTTATATTTTATTTCATAAAAAATAACCTCTTTTTTAAGCATTCGAACAAAAACCCAGAATTTATTTGTCCATGTTTAGAAAAAAGATTACCTTTGCAAAGAATTATAATTTGCCAAATTGTCGACTTCTTGCCCACAAGCAGTAAACAAAGGATTGAACTTCAACATTGCAACATGAAAAAATTTTATATTGAGACATACGGCTGCCAGATGAATGTAGCGGATAGCGAGGTGGTAGCAGCCATCATGCAAACCACTGATTGTCAACTAACTGAACAGCTCAACGAAGCAGACATCATCATTCTCAACACATGCTCCATTCGTGATAATGCAGAGCAAAAAGTACAACATCGTCTTCAAGAGCTTCGCGGTGGTCGCAATCGCAAAAAAGACAATCGCATCATTGGCGTCATTGGATGTATGGCAGAGCGAATGGGCGAAGAACTCACACGCGATTGGAACGTGGACTTTGTAGCAGGTCCTGACGCATACAATGATATACCTAACTTGCTAGCCCTCTGCGAGCAAGGAGTACCTGCTATCAATATCGAATTGAGTACCACAGAAACCTATCGCGAAGTGATGCCAGCACGTATTGGCAAGCAGATCTCTGGGTTCGTCAGCATCATGCGCGGATGCAATAATTTCTGCTCTTATTGCGTTGTACCCTACACGAGAGGACGCGAAAGAAGTCGCGATGTGGAAAGTATCAAAAACGAGGTACTTGACTTACAAAGCAAAGGTTACAAAGAGGTTACACTACTGGGACAAAATGTCAACTCATACCGTTATCATGGCATAGATCAAGTCGGAAATGAATGTGATGTCAACTTCCCTATGCTGCTCAAAATCATTGCAGAACTTGTACCTGACATGCGTATTCGCTTTACCACATCACACCCTAAAGATATGTCGGATGAGACCCTACAAGTGATTGCAGAACACCCTAACCTCTGCCGATTTATCCACCTACCAGTCCAGAGTGGTTCGAACCGCATATTAAAACTCATGAATCGCAAATATACACGCGAGTGGTATCTCGATCGTATTGCTGCCATCCGCCGCATCCTACCCGATGCAGCTATCAGCACCGATGTTTTCTGCGGATTCCATAGCGAAACCATCGAAGAACACCAAGAGACGCTATCACTCATGCGAGAAGTAGGATTTGACTCTGCATTTATGTTTAAGTATAGCGAGCGCCCAGGTACGCACGCGCAAAAACATCTACCAGATAACATCAGCGAAGAAGAGAAAGTAAGACGACTCAACGAAATCATCGCTCTCCAAACCGAACTATCACGCGAAAGCAACCTACGCGAAGTGGGAAAAACAGTTGAAGTTTTGGTCGAAGGATATTCCAAACGCAGCAAAGAAGACATGTATGGACGCACCAGTCAATACAAAACTGTCGTTTTTCCACGCGAAGGTAGACATATTGGAGAGTTTGTCAAAGTACAAATTTTAGAGGCTAGTGCTGCTACTTTAAAGGGAAAAATCGCAGAATAATGCACTTTTTTCTAAAAAAAAACATTTTTTTGGCAAAAAAATTTGCACGAATAAGAAAAAAGCAGTACCTTTGCCGTCGAAAACAATAAATTTTCATAGTTAAGGTTTAGGTTTAATGGCAACGAGAGGCTGGGAAGTTTCTCGTTGTTTCTTAAAATGACCACAATTCAACAATTACTCCATCCTATTTAAGGGTGGTTAAATTATTATAATAGGTGACCTAATTTATAACGAAAAGCATGACAAAACAACACCAACAAATGCCAGAGGAGACCAACCTCATCCCTGATTTCACGAATATCGAGGAGGCACGCAAAGCATTTATTGCAAGTGAAATTTTTAACAAGAAATATTAAAATTACTATATGGCTACAACTTACATGACTGCAGAAGGTCTGCAGAAACTTAAAGAAGAACTCCATCTTTTGGAGACTGTTGAGCGTCCTCGTGTGATCGCTGCAATTGCTGAAGCGCGCGACAAAGGCGACTTGAGTGAAAACGCTGAGTACGATGCTGCAAAAGAGGAGCAAGGACAATTGGAAAGCAAAATTGCACTCATCAAAGCTAAAATCATGGATGCACGTATCATCGACGAGACATCAATCAGCACCGATGAAGTACAGATATTGACCAAAGTAAAAGTACTCAACCTCCGAACCAATCAAGAAAAAATTTACCAACTTGTTACCGAAGGCGAAGCCAATGTTGCAGAAGGAAAACTAGCAACCACTACTCCTATTGCAAAAGGTCTTCTTGGTAAAAAAGTTGGTGATATCGCCGAGGTGGTTGTACCTGCCGGAAGGTTACAATTTAAAATATTGGAAATCAGCCTATAACACTATAGCAATATGACTATTTTTACACGTATCATTAACGGAGAAATCCCTAGTTACAAAATTGCAGAAAACGATAAGTTTTATGCGTTTTTGGACATCAATCCTCTACAAAAAGGACACACGCTTGTTGTGCCTAAATTAGCAGAACCAGAGGCGGATTATATTTTCGATTTGGACGATGAGATTCTAAACGAAATGTTGGTATTCTCCAAACAAGTGGCACGCGGCATCAAAACGGCTACCCAATGCAAACGAGTAGGCGTAGCCGTAATCGGATTGGAGGTACCACACGTACACATGCATCTCATTCCTATCAACAAAGAAGGAGACATGTCATTCTCTAATCCAAAAATGACATTACTTGCAGAGGAAATGGCAGAAATTGCAAATTCCATTGCTTCAGCAATGGAGGAATAACCCCTCAAGCACACTTTTAACATACAAAAAATGCACATCCAAGTCAAAAAACTTGCGTATGTGCATTTTTTATTGTACTTCGAGGGCACCTTATCCTCGAAGCTACAGTAAAAAATGTAGTCTATGGCAATAAAAACACATTTTTCTTGCGCATATCCATTTTTTTTAGTACCTTTGCAAGTTGAAAACAAATACAATCAACGGGCATGTTTTTATATTTTTGGATATTACGTTTAGCTGCTTTGCTTGGTCACCGCAAGGCAAGACTTTTGGTTCGTGGACAAAAACATGCGCTATCTGATGCCATAGCATGGAGCAACACGCTAAATGGCGAGCGTATAATATGGATACATGTAGCATCTGTGGGCGAGTTTGAGCAAGTACGCCCTATCATAGAGCGTCTACGCAGCGAGCAGCCTTATCGCAAGATTCTGCTCACCTTCTTCTCTCCATCTGGATATGAAGCGCGCAAGAATTATCCACATGTAGACAAAATACTGTACCTACCTTTTGCAACTATATTCCATGCCAAGAAGTGGGTACAAACCTTGCCTCTTGAGATGGCCATTTTTGTCAAATATGAGTTTTGGCCAGCTTATCTCAAACAACTTAAGAAGCGACATATACCTACTTACTTGATTTCGGCTATTTTCCGCCCAAATCAATTATTCTTCAAACCTTGGGGTATTACTTATCGCCAATTGTTACATTGTTTCACGCACCTATATGTACAAGATGCTGCATCTCAACAATTGCTATTTAAGTATGGTATCAAGTCGGTTTCCACAGTAGGCGATACACGCTTTGATCGCGTCTTACAAATACACGAACAAGCTCAATACCTACCCGTTATCGAAGGGTTTACCACAGGAGCCGAACACGTACTTGTAGCAGGTAGTACGTGGCCTCAAGATGAGAAACACATCGCCAAATACCTAACCCAACACCCTGAAGTAAAACTCATATTGGCACCTCATGAGATAGATGCCGAACACCTACACTCCATTTTCCAATTATTTGAAGGACGCTATATTAGATATACCGAAGCTACCCCTAATTCCATCGATAAATCACGCATCCTTGTGGTAGATACCATTGGCTTGCTATCCTCTATCTACCGATATGGTCATGTGGCATATATCGGCGGAGGATTTGGAGTTAGTATTCACAACACACTCGAAGCAGCGGTATATGGTATGCCTGTGATTTTTGGTCCTAAATGGGATAAGTTCCGCGAGGCCAAAGGTCTCTTGCAAGCTGGAGCATCATTAAGCGTACGCAATTATCGCGAGTTTGCCAGCGCTTTAGACACAGCTTTTGCCACCCAACAAGAGATGGGCGCCAAAGCCAAGGAATATGTCATGAGCGAATGCGGTGCATCCAACATCATCTACCAAGCATTGTTTCAAGATAAATAACCCTTAAAACTTTTAGAACAGCTGCTAGAGCAGCGCTAGAACTTTTTAAACATAGTATTTTTATGGCACAAAAACCAAGTATTCCCAAAGGTACCCGCGACTTCTCTCCACTAGAAATGGCGCGTCGTAATTATATCTTTGACACCATTAAGTCTGTTTTCTCGCTTTATGGTTTCCAACAGATTGAGACTCCAGCCATGGAGAATCTCTCTACCCTTATGGGTAAGTACGGAGAAGAGGGCGATAAACTCCTATTCAAGATACTCAATTCTGGCGACTGGAAGTCTGCTATTAGCCACGAGGCATTGGACACAGCCACTATTGGAGCCCTTACCACCAAAGTTAGCGAAAAGGGTCTTCGTTATGACCTTACCGTACCTTTTGCACGTTTTGTGGTACAACATCGCGATGAGATACAGTTCCCATTCAAGCGCTATCAAATCCAACCTGTATGGCGTGCTGACCGTCCACAAAAAGGCCGCTACCGCGAGTTCTATCAATGTGACGTAGACGTCGTTGGTACCAACTCTCTGCTCAGCGAGGTAGAGCTCATTCAGATTGTAGCTGAAGTATATCGCCGCCTAGGTATTCGTGTATGCCTACATATCAACAACCGCAAGATCCTTGCTGGTATAGCCGAAGTCATCGGTCAACCAGAACGAATTATTGATATTACAGTTGCTATCGACAAACTAGATAAAATAGGTATAGACAATGTCAACAAGGAGTTGCTAGACAAGGGACTTCCTACTGAGGCAGTAGAAGCACTCCAACCTATCCTCAACCTCAATGGTACCAATAGCGAGAAGCTTGACCAACTCGCGCAGGTACTGGCTACTTCAGAGACAGGTCTCAAAGGAATTGAGGAGTTGCGTACCATCTTTGCACTATACGGACACAGCACACAAGATGGCGACTTGAGCACCTACGAACCAGCCCCATTGCAAATCGAGCTTGATCTATGCCTAGCTCGTGGTCTAAACTACTATACCGGTGCAATCTTTGAGGTCAAAGCTCTAGACGTACAGATCGGTAGTATCACAGGTGGTGGTCGATATGACAACCTTACCGGCATCTTCGGCATGCCTGGCGTTTCAGGTGTGGGAATATCCTTTGGAGCCGACCGCATCTATGACGTGCTTGCAGAATGCAACCTCTATCCAGAGAACCTCCAATCTACCACCCAACTTCTCTTTGCCACCTTCGGACAAGAGGAATTACTCTATGCAGTACGTTGGGCAGGAGTGTTGCGCGACAAAGGATACAGCGTAGAGGTTTACCCAGAGCCTACCAAGATGAAAAAGCAAATGGGCTATGCCGACGCAAAGAAGATCCCATTTGTAGCTATTGTTGGTGGTGATGAGATGGAAGCAGGCAAAGTGATGCTCAAGAACATGACCACTGGCGAACAAAAGCTTGTGTCATTGGATGAGTTAATCAATACACTATAAACCAAGGTTTACCACTTTAGCACAACAACGGGTGTATATGGCAAGCAAAAAGTTCGCATATCACATATTCATTTCCTACCGTCGTGAAGATGGAAAGGATATCGCACGTATGATCAAAGAGTCGCTCGTGCACAAAGGATATCGCGTATTCCTGGATATGGATGAACTGCAGGATGGAGTCTTTGACCAACGCATCATCAACGCCATCGATAGTGCACCTATCTATATGATCATCATGAGTAGCAAGTGCTTCGATCGTTGTAGCTACCCTAACGATTGGGTACGACAAGAGATTGAACATGCAATAGCTCAGGGTAAGATTATTATCCCTATCAATCCCGATAAACAGTTCGTTGATTATCCGGATAATATGCCCGATCATATTCGACACACCCTTTCCTCTCATCAATACTCTGCTATTGACACCGGACAACTATATCAAGTATCTATCGACAAACTGGTTAAAGAGCGTATACGTCCCACATTGGCACAACTACAGCGTCCACGTTGGATTAAATGGGTCATTGGCTTGATTTGTATACTAGCATTCGCTGCCGCTGGTATATATACTTGGAAAGAAGCTATTCCTAACTACTACATCACACAAGGTGATAAGTATATGCTACCTGACCAAGATTATATCATACACTACGATAGCGCCTTACTCTACTACAAAAAAGCCCTCCGACTAGGATATAGCAAGGCCTATGCCAAATGCGGCGATGTATACGAAGGACTACAGACCAAATTAGAGCATAAGGCCTATAACGATTGGGTAGCATACGAGGATACAGCCGTACAATACTATCGCCAAGGAGCATATGCAGGAGATGCCTACGCACAAGTTATTCTTGCTCAAAGGTTAGCATCACAAGGCTTCTCCACTTGGACTAATCATGATAGCGCTTTCTATTGGGCTACCCAAGCCTACGAAACTGGACACCCTAAAGCACCCGGTGTTTTGGGCTACCTATACCGCAAAGGCTTTGGCGTAACTCAAGATGCAAAAATAGCAGAACGCTATTTTCGCGAAGGAATAGAACTCAACGACACTTATTCGCGCACCTCACTCGGAGATATGCTACGATACGGTAGAGGCTTACCTAAAAACTACGCCGAAGGCACACGACTACTCGTCGAATCCATGAACGACGATGACTTTGCAGCCATTATACAACTAACCGGTATTGATACATGGATAGATCAACCTAAAGTCAACCACACTACCGATGGGAATGTCAGCATAGAGGCATTCGAGTGGGACAAGCAAGGCGTCTTGCGTGTATACCTCAAATGGCACAACAAAGAACACCCCAATGGCTATATGCAAATAGATACTAGCGCATACATCTACGACACACAGACCGGTATACGATATAAGGTTAAAGGACTCATCAACTGCAAGCACTCGCCCGAACAAACATCCGTACCATTGGGCAATACACATCATTTTGCATTGATGTTTGGCGAAGTACCACAGACCATCAGCATGGTCAACCTCTGCGAATCAGACACATCCGACTGGAAATTCATAGGAGTAGATTTAAGCCAAAGAACGCATATCACAACCACTACAGAATTCTTCCTCAAAGATTTAGATCTAGAAGAATAACAAGACAAAAAAAGGAGTCGCTTGCCTAGCATCGACTCCTTTTTTCTTATCCTTACCGATTACTTTGTATCTTGTTGAATGAGGGTCAACAACTGCTCTACCGCATCCTCTTGTGGGATATTCTTGAGCACACACTCTTTGCCCTTGTACAAGCTAACCTTACCACGACCAGCCCCCACATAACCATAGTCAGCATCCGCCATCTCGCCTGGACCATTCACTATACATCCCATGATACCAATCTTCAAGCCTTGTAGATGAGACGTAGCTGCCTTGATTTGGGCAATCGTTTGCTCTAAATCAAACAAGGTACGGCCACACCCAGGACAGGAGATATACTCCGTTTTATACATACGCACGCGTGCCGCTTGCAGAATATCCTTGCTCAAACGGACTAGATCTTCCGCAGCAAAATGCGAATTGTTCAGCACCAGTTCGGTGCAATTATGATCCCACAATAGTCGTCCGCATTCAGCCGCAGCATGCAGTTGAAAAGCAGCCCAATCGGTATCATCGTTGGAGTAAGATACGGTATTGCCCTCCACTTTCACTTGGGTGGTTTTAGCATATCGTATACTCTGTGACTCGTCCGCAAAATAGTCCACCAGCGCTTTGGCTACAGGCAACTCTTTTTCTGGTGCTTCACTCAAGCTCACACGTATAGTATCGCCAATTCCATCAGCTAAAAGTGCACCTATTCCTACAGCCGATTTCACACGGCCATCTTCTCCCTCGCCAGCTTCGGTTACGCCCAAGTGCAATGGGAAAGCCATACCTTCTTCTTGCATCTGCCATACCAACAGACGCACGGTTGTGACCATCACACGCGTATTGCTGGCTTTGATAGACAGGACAATATCCTTAAAGTCTTCTGCCACAGCCACACGGAGAAACTCCATACAACTCTCCACCATTCCTTCGGGTGTATCACCATAACGCGACATGATACGATCACTCAAACTGCCATGGTTCACGCCAATACGCAAAGCGGTCTTATGCTGCTTGCAGATATCTAGCAGCTGTACAAATCGGTTGCGCAAGCGCTCCAATTCAGCTTGATACTCTTCATCGGTATAATCTATCTGCTTAAATTTGCGAGCTGGGTCAATATAGTTGCCAGGATTAATACGTACTTTCTCCACCACCTTTGCCGCTGCATCAGCCACATCCGATTGAAAGTGCACGTCAGCCACCAAAGGAGTTACTCCTAAACTCCTGAACTCCTGAACTGTTTTACGTATCTGCGCCAATGATTCTACTTCGCGGACACCTTGCGTGGTAAAGCGCAAGAGCTCTGCACCCGCGGCAAAACAACGTTCAGCTTGAGCCACACTACCTTCGATGTCGTTCGTTGAGGTATTGGCCATCGTTTGAATACGTACGGGATGCTCACCACCTATCTCTAGATTGCCAACTTTAGTGGTAGTCGTATGACGACGATGATATGTCAATTGTATGTCCATAAAAGCATGATTTTGCTGCAAAGTTACATAAATATTTCGGATTTAGCAATAAAAGACATATTTTTGTCACTTTTTTCTCTAAAAATTTGGTCATATCAAAAAAAAGCAGTACCTTTGCAACCGCTTTCGCAAGTAAGTGTTCTTTTTAAAACAACCGCTTAAAAGCATCCGAGAAGC
>JAEIGA010011071.1_pt1 | contig 13689 bp, 7 predicted proteins | sample 9270691 | NCBI WGS metagenome assembly JAEIGA01 (sample SAMN17057246, study PRJNA624740) | gut metagenome | biome: biome; isolation source: fecal sample | host: Bos grunniens | place: China: Xizang | collected 2019
AGTTTGGCCTGCTGACAAAGACGGAATATACTTCTCCCAAGTTTCACCGTCTTTGAAAATAAAGATAAAGTCGGTCCCATCATCGTTTGTATAAGTGTAGGTGACATCCATAGGTGCGGTTGGGTCTAAATACAAAGTCATGCTGTCATTATAAATGGACAATTTGTCTTCGGACACCGTAAATACCTCAATCCAAGTGTCAACAACAACTTCTCCCAAGGTCGTTTCTTGATAACGATATTTCAAAGTATTGTTTTCAAATTTAGGTCCCCACTCTTCTCCGCCTGCTAACAACTTCATACCTTCATAAAAATCATTCTCACCTAAAACAACAATGGAACCTTCCAATAGCCCAACTTTTATTGAACTATTACCAGTTTTGTCGGTATACCAAACATTAGTATACATAGGGTAAGAATTGATTGTTTCCATAGAACCATCTTGTTTAACGACGACAAAAGCAACAGGTGAATAGCTACTGAAATCAGCATTCACTTTGCCCTCATTGTTGACAGTTTCTTCAGAAATATATTCCCACTCGCATGTCTCTTCATTATAGTGGAGAATGACAACCTTATCACCTGGCTGCGCGATTGAAGAGACATCAAACGTGGTGTCTGCTAAATCTGTAAAATCATCAGACTTAACTTCGATTAATGCATCTATTTCTTCAACATTTCCAATTATGTCAGACTTTTGCAGCTCTGATAGCAGTTTGTCTTTTTCTGCTCCGCTAATAACAAAAGATTGAGCATTTAAATCATTCCCATCTTTATCTGTCGCTTGAACAGGAATTGCAGCTTTCGTAGCGATATCAGAAGATACAACATTATAATTGAATCTACCTTGCCAAGTACCAAACAAGGCAGCATCTATGTTTGCAACAGAAATTTTCTCTGTAAAAGTTTGGGCGTTAGTGTTACTACCAGCTTTGCTAATACCATTAAATAGAACATCCAAAATCTTCTGGTCAGAAGACGCAATATTATTCGTTAACGTGACAGAAGACTCAGCCGTCACTGTTACCATACGGTTGGAAGCCCATTTTCCCGAGAGAGCAACTGTTCCTTCTTCACCAGGAGCCAATCTTGCGGGAACCGTAATTGTATAAGATTCGGTATTGTCAGGTTGACCATCGCCATTGTTGTCAGCTTCTGCATTATACTCAACATTCGTGCCTGCGGAATAATCATTTACCTCTGCACAAACACACCCTTCACAATGAGGGCACATCATACATTCTGCACACAAAATACCAAAACCCTCAGGAGCAACAGGGCAGTTTATGCACCAATTATCGCCAGGGGTATAAGCAAAAGCAGAAGGGACAGAAGAAACGACTAATAAAAGGATTAAAAACCAACTAATAATTCTTCTCATAGTAATCTCCTTGTTATTTTATCTATAAAGCCAATATAGATTATACATACTATAGAGCCTAGTTGTGATTCTAAGAACCATAGTTTGTAACCATTTTGTAACTTTTTAACATTTGCTCCATCTATATTAATTAATAGAAATATTTATTGCCCGAAGGCAAAGGATGGTTTTATGAATATTTATGGAAAGAGCGCTGCTAATGTTGACCAGCTCTCCGTTAGAAAGGAACGTGGTTTTGATAGATTTGAATTGCAACTACTGGCAGAAATGTTGTCAGATGATGGCATCTTAAACGCAGACGATGTGTATGATTTGCCTGCTGTTGCTCAATATAACGTATATGCCGTTCATGCTCCTCTATTCCCCGATGGAGATATGAATTTAGAGCATATGATAAGAGGCTCAGGCCAGAAATTACTAGACCAATGTTTCTACATTGCTGAATATATGGCAGAAGCACGTATGAGAGATATTATTCTTGTTACTCACACAAGATTCAGCTTAAAAGATTATGAGAAAACAGGTTTGTGGCATGATTTACTTGGTGTAGTAGGCACCATGCTAAACAAATATCCACATGTACATCTTGCTATCGAAAATGTCGTACCCTTTGTTGATATGAAGCTTCATGACATTAGATTCGGCAACAATATTAAATTTGATAATGTTGCAATTGTAAAGAAGTTAAGAATGCTGTTGGAAACAGAAAGAATAGGTACTGTATTAGATACATGCCACGCTATGATGACTAAAAAATACGTGGGTGTTTGTTATCAGGCAGTCAATGATGAAAGATATCCTATGGAAAATCTGTCATTGGATGAATACTTCAAACAAAACGCAGAAACATGTAAGCTTATTCATTGCTCTACAATGAAAGGCAATGGAATGCAAGTTCCTGAGCATGGAGCCCCCTTCTTATGTGAAAACCCAGAAGATGTTGCACAATTGACTCAAATCATGAAGAGTTATATCAAGTATGGTTATACTTGTCCCATTACATTGGAAGTTGGTGAAGTGGATATCATGAATCCTATCAACTATTCAAAGACATGGATGACACTTATGTCAGTTTGCGATAAATTATAATATTTCAGAACACTATCAACTCAGATAGTGTTCTTTCTTTTGTGTCTTTTCCTGTACGAAATGTGTATATTATTTATATCATAGAAAGGAGATTGACAACAAATGAGCATTAAAATCTACAACGCTTATGTTTGTGACCAGAATTACTCTATGTATAACCTTATGCAAAAACTGTTGTCTGCAAAACAGGAAATACGTAGGCTGGCACAAGAGTCCCGCACGCGTTATGTTGCAAAGCTGTATACACATTACTTGGACTATCTGGCTATTTTCGGCGCTGATGCGGTTAAAGAACAACTGCAGAGAGCCGAAGAAAATCTGGGAAACTCCAAAGGGCTGTCTGTACACACTATGAAGAACATATGGAAGGTGCTGAGCGCAGAGTCAGTAGATAAAGAATCTTTACGTTTTTATGTTGATGCCTATTTTGCCGAAAAGGCATATGAGGACAGTAACAGTAAACTGCGTATGGATTCCGAATTCGACTTTAACAGCTCAGTCGTAATTGTCCCTATGGAAGATAAGCAGCTGCTTATGTATTTCGGCAGTGACGACGGCCGAGATGTCATCAAACATCTTCCTTGGCTTTCTGACTATCATTACCAAAATCAAACAGATGCTCCCAAGGGCATTTCTGATGAAGAGTGGGAACTGAGACGTCAGACTTGGGAAAAGGCTATCGGACCTGATTACCGTCCCATTAATCACGGTATGGAAATTAAGTTGTTCGATTCTGCATACGACTTTATTCACCTGTCCTATGAAGCTGAAAAGCTTCACGACTATGAACCTGCGATTGAAGAGCGAGCAAAATGGCTCATTGACTACATGAATGACTACCCTAATCCTCCTAAGGGCTCGTACAGTGTAGAGTGGGTCAAATATCTGCGTTCCGCTGAATACATCGATTGGAAAAAGGCGCGTCTCAAAGAGTTGATGCAAAAGCTGAAAGAGATTCCTGTCGATTGGAAATAAGCAGTGTCCACCATAAACAAACAAAACACTTAAAAAACAGGGTTGAATCTTCGGATTCGGCCCTTTTTATTTTTACTCCTGTCTATCCACAAACTACCAAAAAAGTTGTTTTTGAAACATTTTGAAAATATTTTTCATATCACCTTATTTTTTAAGAAAAGTTTAGCTATAATCTCAATAGATGGTGAAAAACCATAAAGTCTATGCTAAAAGTAGCAAAAATAGAAAGGAAAAGTTCGATATGAGAAACAAAGGCTCTCCCGAAAAAGACAATCACATAATTAAAATTGGTATCGTTTTAACATTTTTAACACTAATAGTACTCATTTGTGTACCAATTTTGACAACAGAGTGCAGAATTGTTGAAAATGAAAAAGTTGAAAATGATAAAACTGTCCTCAGTATAGAGACAGTCCCTGCGGCGAGTACATTTCCAGAAGAAAAGACAGAGCGTCAAGGATTAGAAGAGACTGATATTTCTTTGGAAACTTCACACTCGACAACGGTGATTGCTGACGTGGATGTTCCATTGTCAGATGAACCTCCTATTGAGGAAGAGGCCTCACAAATCACCCCAATCGCTCCTCCCTCTTATACAGATAAGACCCCGACTATTACTCCTGTACATACGCATCAATACACTAAGACTGTTCGAAAAGCGACCTGTATAGAAGCAGAGGTAACAATATCTACTTGTTCCTGTGGAGATGGTCGAGAAGAGATAACGGCAGAAGCTATTGGGCATACATTTAAAAAGAATATAGTAGCTCCTACAACAAAAGCAGAGGGCTACGATGAGTTCATTTGCACTAGATGCGCATACTCTTATAAAACCAATTATAAAGAGAAACTCCCATCTCATTCTCATAATTATGAAGTGACAAACACTATCGCCGCAACGTGTGATACCGCTGGTTATACAAACTATGTTTGTGCATGTGGAGACACAAAGAGAGAGCAAACAGAGGCTGCTCGTGGACACAATATGCAAGAAGTCCCTAACGATGGCCCTGCCTGCGCAATTACTACGATTGTTTCTAAATGCACAAATTGTGATTATGAAGAAACAAAAGAAGTTGAAGCCGAGGTCTCTCATGTGTTTAACCTAAGGTCTTCTGATGAAGAGCAAGTTGAGGATGAAATCGTTGGGGATGAACCTCCTCAGGTAGAAGAGTATACAGGAGACGCAACTGCAACATGTGAAGAATGTGGACAAATCGCACCTCTTTACATGACAGGTACACAAACATATCATCATATGGGAGCATGGACAAATTATGGACCAATGTTCCACTCTCGCTCTTGCTTGGATGCGGGCTGCAATTACATTGAAGCTGAAAAACATGTTTACGGAATTGGTTATAAAAAGAACCCGACATGTACCAAGGGTACTGTGATTCATTGGCAATGTGTTTTGTGCAAGAGAGAAAGTCTTGTCGTAGAGAAATCTGACGCGTTGGGACACAATTTCCAATTTGTTCAAACAGTCCCACCTGTAGATGATGAATTGGGATACGACTTAATGAAATGTACCAGATGCCCAGCAACTGATAAACAAAACTATAAGTCAAACATCGAGCATAAATGTACATATAAAGAGTCGGAAATATCTCCCACATGTACCGTAGCAGGAGAAAAAATTCAAACTTGCACCATTTGCAAAAAGGTTGTCAGGCTCAAGACACTAGCTCCTCTTGGACACGATTACAGACAGATGATTAAGCATCCTACTTGTCAGGAGGCAGGAGGAAGAATCCAGAAATGCGTTCGTTGCGATGATGAATACTTTGTAGAGAATTTTGGTACAGTTCCTCACAATTATGTTTTGGTTCGCTCTGAATTCGCAACCACAGGTTGGGCGGGTTTCAACGAATATACCTGCAGCTATTGTCAGAACACCTACAAAGAAGAGATTCCTAAACTGAAAGCCAGTGAATATCCTAAGGGCTATCGTGATGATACTTGTACCATTATTATTTATAAGGAATGGTATGAGAATGCATACGTCTACGCGGCACACATAACCTACACAGACTACGACAGACTTTGGGTGGAATGTTCCAAGGGTAAGTACAATAGCGGCGGAGAGACAACGTCAGCGGCCGCTAAGCGCGTTGGCGCTATCCTTGCTATTAATGGTGACTATGCTGTGCCAGGTAATGGAGCAAGCGGATACGCCATTGCAAGAAAAGGCGTCGTATGTAATGACAAGAAGACATACGCAGAAGGCGTATACAACAGCCACACAGGCATGCTGCTTTATGGACAGAGTAAGGGTATCGGCGGTGTCATGTTGAGCGAGCTTGTTGCTAACAAACAAGTCACAGATACCTTCCAGTTCGGTCCCTGCATGCTTCTCAATGGCAGAATTATTGGTGACCCTGCTTCCACCAGCAGAGCTCAGCGCACATTTATCGGCACTAGCGGTAATCCTGGTGACATTTGGCTATGTGTTTCTGATGGTAGATACAACGACGGTAAGTCTGCTGGTCTAAACGGATATCAGTGCGGTGCATATCTCGCAAGCAAAGGTTGCACGTTGGGCGTACCTCTCGATGGCGGTGGCTCAACAACCATGTATTTCAATGGTTCTGTTTTGAACGCCGCTAAAAATGGACAAAGAGCCGTAGTGGACTTTGTTATGTTTAAATAAAAAACCCAGGCCCTTCGGGGCCTGGTGATTTAAAAACAATTAAAAAGAAAATGTTTATTGAACAAAAAACGCTAACACAGGGCTACATGGAGTGTATGGAGTTAATACTCTCTGCAGGCGATGTAACCTTATGTGCTACTGGCAAACACCAGGGCTGTTTTTGACAATTCAACATTCAAAAACACAGCAGATATATTCTGCAAATAACACATAAAGGAGTTTGTTATGAAAAAAATTATTAGTTTGTTGTTATGTTTAGTTATCGCGATATCAACGATGATAACAATGATTCCTTGCGCAAACGCAGCTAGTACTGAGGTGTATCAAGCTACCCGCAAGACAGAAATCTACACAGGTCCATCTTCTGGATATAAAACATTAGGATATCTGGAAGAGAAGGAAACTTTCGTTAGTATTGGTGTTACCATGGGCAAGCACGGAGAGTGGCATCAAATGAATTACAATGGAACTATTGGGTATGTGCGAGGCGCCTATGTCAAAAAGGTCTCCTCTGCACAACAGCCTACAAACCCAAAGCCCGATAATAACGCTCCCAGTACGCCTAATAATCCCAACCCTCCAAGCCATAAACCTAGCACGCCCTCTCCTAAAAATACATACCAAGCTATTCAAAATACCGACATTCAAACAGGGCCATCTTCGGGGTATGCTAAGCTCGGAGTTTTAAAGAAGGGAGATACTTTTGTTGCAACAGGTACCGCTCAAGGAAGAAATGGTATTTGGTATATATTTGATTTTAATGGCAAAACCGCATATGTAAGAGGAGCCCATGTCAAGAAATATGCAGGAACACAAACAGCCCCCTCTGAACCACCTGTGATTGAGCAACCCACAACTCCTCCCGAGGTAGAACAACCTTCTAATCCTCCTCTTGATACCAAGCCTGATGCTCCTGTTGCATCTAAAAATATGTATCGAGCCAAAAGACTTATCAGTATTCATACAGGCACATCTTCTGGTTACGCAACTATTGGTACTCTAAAAAAGGGCGAAGCCTTTATTAGTCTTGGAATCGCCATGGGTAAACATGGTGAATGGCATCAGTTGAACTATAACGGCAAGATTGGCTACGTACGTGGCAGTGATGTCGAAAAAGTCACTACACTTATTCCCAATCCCCCAACAGAAGATGTTCCATCTACAGAACCTGAAATCAATGATTCTGGTTATCCCATGACATATAAAGATGAGACATGTACAATCACTATTTACAAAGAGTGGTATGAAAATGCGTACGTATATGCTGCACATGTTCAATTTTCCGATTACGATAGACTCTGGGCAGAATGCGCCAAGGGTAAATATAACTCTGGTACAGAAGCAACTTCAACGGCTGCCAAAAGAGTCGGAGCTATTTTAGCTATTAATGGAGATTATGCCACTCCTGGCAACGGCGCTGGTGGATATGCCATAGCCAGAAATGGACAAGTCTGTAATGATAAAAAGGCGTATCCAGAAGGCGTGTATAACAGTAATACAGGCGTTTTGTCATACGGTCAAAGTAAAGGCATTGCAGGCCAACAACTCAGTACTTTGGTCAAAGAAGGCAAAGTTACTGATACATTCCAATTTGGGCCATCTTTCTTAATCAACGGCACTATTTATGGAGACAAGAATTCTAATAGTCGCGCACAAAGAACATTCATCGGAACGAATGGGAACGCAGGCGACATTTGGCTTTGCGTATCCGACGGTCGTTATAACGACGGTAAATCCGCAGGATTAAATGCTTATGAATGTGCGTCTTATCTGAAAAATAAGGGATGCACGCTAGGAGTTCCTCTTGATGGAGGTGGTTCTTCCACTATGTACTTTAATGGTAAGGTCCTCAACGCCGCAAAGAGTGGACAACGCGCAGTCGCAGACTTTGTAATGTTTAAATAAATAATAATGGCCATAGGCTCCACATTGGGGCCTATGGTTTATATAAAACGTTTTAAGGGGTGATATAGATTCTATGATGAGTCGACATTTATGACGTGAAGTTACATGGGGTGCATGAAGAGAAATCTTCTGTGCAATCGATGCAACTTTACGTGCGTTTTGAAGCGCCTATCAATTGAATATTGCAATAAAAACAATACAGGAGATGTATATTGTGAAAAGAATTATTAGTTTACTGTTATGTTTAACAACAGTATTTTCTCTATTATTAGTTGCCGCACCCGTTGCACAAGCAGCTCCCGTTTGGACTGATGTGTGTGAATACGTGGCAACAACTACTGGATTAAACGCCAGAACAGGCCCAGGAACCTCTTACAACAAATTAACTACGGTTTCTGCGGGTCATCTAGTTCTGAGATTGGCAAAAGGTTCTAATAGTTGGTCCAAAGTCGTCGTTAATGGCAGAATCGCATATATGCATTCTGAATATTTAAAAGCTGCAACATATAATGCAGCGCGCGACGAATCTGATACCAATGTTCATTCTAATGTTAATTTTACACGAGTCAATGAATCTGTAAAAACAAACACAGATGTAAATATCCGCAAAGGACCTGATACCTCTTACGGAATTGTTCAAGCCGTTGGAGCCAACACAACCGTAGTAAGAATTGGTATTGGTAGCAATGGTTGGAGCCAGGTTATTTATAAAGACAAAGTCGCGTATATCAAATCTGATTACTTGCAGGGAGGCGGAACAACCCAAGCACCACCTGCGCCTCCAGCACAAGAAACAACCCCTTCCACACCTGCCTCTAATGGGGAAACTTATAAAGTGACCACAGGTGTTAATGTTAGAAAATCCACATCCACGTCTTCCGCTAAATTGGGAACCTTGCCCAAAGGCACTATTGTTACCAGTTTAGAGAAAGTCGGTCAGTGGCATAAAATCAACTACAATGGAAAAACAGCCTATATTCATGATAGTTGTGTGAAGAAAGTTTCTAATGCCACTCCCATTAATCCCACTCCTACTCCCCCTGAAAAAGAAACAGCACCAACTACACCACCGCAAAATGTGGGATATTACAAGACAACAACCGCAGTCAATGTAAGAAAATCAACTTCCACCTCATCTACTATTTTGGGCACACTGCCAAAAGGTACTACTGTCCCTAGCTTAGAAAATGTTGGACAATGGCACAAAATTAATTATAATGGTAAGATTGCTTATATTCATAATAGTTGCACGCAAAAAGTCAGCGCTCCCAATCCAAAACCTCCTAAAGAAGAGACAACGCCCACTCCACCTGTTGAGGAAACAGTAACTGTTTATTATACTACAACAGGATTAAATGTGCGTACAGGCCCTTCAACTTCCTATGCAAAGTTAGGTACGTTAAGCGCTGGCGAGAAAGTGGAAAGCTATGGCAAAACAGGTAGTTGGCATAAAATTAAATATAATGGAAAAACAGGTTATGTCCACGGCGATTCTCTGACGACTAAAAAGCCTCAACAAACATCTGGATATCCCAAGACCTATCAAGATAGTACTTGCACCATTACTGTATATAAAGAATGGTATGAAAATGCTTACGTTTACGCCGCTCATATTGTTTATACCGACTACGATAGATTGTGGGTAGAGTGTGGTAAGGGTAAATACAATAGTGGAAATGAAACAACCTCTACCGCCGCTAAACGCGTAGGAGCTATTTTGGCTATCAACGGTGACTATGCTACTCCTGGTAATGGAGCGAGCGGATACGCAATTGCTCGAAATGGTAAGGTTTGCAATAACAAAAAGACCTATGCTGAGGGTGTGTACAATAGCAACACAGGCATGTTGCTCTACGGCCAGAGCAAAGGAATTGGTGGCCAAATGTTAAGCGACCTGGTAGCTGCTGGAAAAGTTACAGACACCTTCCAGTTCGGACCTTGTGTTTTGTTGGATGGCAAAGTACAGGGCGATAAAAATTCTACCAGCAGAGCGCAGCGTACCTTTATCGGCACTAACGGTAAACCAGGTGATATATGGTTATGTGTATCAGACGGCAGAAAAAACGATGGTAAATCTGCAGGTTTAAATGGATATCAGTGCGGAGCATACCTCAAGAGTAAAGGATGCACCTTGGGTGTTCCCCTTGACGGAGGCGGTTCATCTACCATGTATTTCAATGGTCAAGTATTAAATGCAGCTAAAAACAGCCAACGTGCTGTTGCTGATTTTGTAGTATTTAAGTAATATCTGGAATGACCATATAGTCCTCTGTATGGTCATTTTTTATTAAAACAAAAGGAGAATAAAATTATCATGAAAAGAAGATTGACAATCACTTTGGTTTGTTGTGCACTTGTTATTTTAACAACATGCGCATTCCTACACTTGAACGTAGGAGCTGAAATGCTGGAGGCAGAAACACAAATTACCAATGAAACAACATACTCAACAGAAACAATCCCAGAAGTCTCAACAGTAGATACTGCAATCACAACTATTCATAAACACAGCTATAAAACAATTGCTGTGGACGGTACCTGTATAACAGACGGGTACATCAATTACGTATGTAGTTGTGGAACCACTTATATTGAAAAAGTGAAGGCCACAGGACATCAGTATGAAACCAGAGTCATAGAGAAAACCTGTGTGCAAAACGGATACTCAGAATTATATTGCACATCCTGTGATTATAGTGAACAAAGTGATTTCTCTGCTGCGATTGGCCATTCTTATGGAGAGTTTATTAGCAATAACAACGCAACCTGCACGGTTGACGGAACAAAAACTGCATATTGTACCAAGTGCGATGCGCAGCAAATTGTCACAGAAGAAGACTCTCGCATGGGTCATATTTTGACAGAATGGGGCAATGATGAACAGGGACGGCATTCTCGTCATTGCACCAGAGAAGGCTGCTCCTACAAAGAAACCATTAAGCACAACACAAATGTTGTTACAACCGTTCAGGCTACTTGCGAAGAGCCTGAGAAGATTGTATATCATTGCGATTGCGGAGCCTTCCAGAAAGAAGAAATTACAACACCAGCAATTGGTCATATTTTGCACGTGTCTGAAACAGTCCCCCCTACTTATACAGAACGAGGATATGATGTGATAGAGTGTCAGAATTGTACTTTCAGAGAAATTGACAATTATGTGGATGTCGTATTTCATGACTGTGAATATATGAGCCGCAGATTGGTCCCCCATTGTAAAACGGTGGGCCGAGTATTCGATAGATGCCCTGTATGTGATAAAAAACTGAAAGAAGACCTGTCAGACAGAATTATCCATAATTTTGAGCTAAGAGAAATTAAACCTACTTGTACTACGGGCGGGTATTATGAAAACTTCTGTAAAGATTGTTTTTTGGTTGAGAAACTGAAAGATACGAGAGGCCCACTAGGACACAATTATACATTTGAATCCATTGAAGCAACAACAGGTTGGGGCGGATACGACCTGCATACCTGCACTCGTTGTGGTGATAGTTATCAAGATAATGAAACTCCTCAGTTAGCTCCTAATGCATGGCCCAAGGGTTATAAAGATGAAACTTGCACGATTATCATTTATAAAGAATGGTATAAGAACGCGTATGTTTATGCGGCTCATATTACATTCTCTGATTATTCTCGCTTGTGGACAGAGTGTGGAAATGGTAAGTATCGCGGTGGTACAGAGACTACTTCTCATGCGGCACAAAGAGTTGGAGCGATATTTGCAGTAAATGGTTGTTATTCTTCTCCCAATTTGGATTATACGGTCGTGCGTAAGGGCAAAATCTGGAATGGTAGCGGTCGAGCTTCCTTCTGGTGCCCTGCTGTATATAGCTCCCACAATGGAAAACTGGTTAGTGCTTGGGACGGTAGTTGGAGCACTCCTGGTATTTCAGGCGGTCAAATCGATGACCTCGTATCCAGAGGCTTAGTAACAGATACTTTCTGTTTTGGACCACCCAGCATGTTCAATGGCGAGCTGGCAAAGTCTACCGACACGTCAAGAGCACAACGTACCTTTATAGGTACAAATGGCAACCCAGGCGACATTTGGATTTGCGTCTCGGATGGTAGATATAACGATGGTAGCTCAGCAGGTTTAACATTCCTTGAAGGAGCCCAATATCTAAAAGAAAAGGGATGTACATTCTGTGTCCATTTGGATGGAGGTGGCTCTTCCACCATGTATTTTGACGGCCAAGTACTTAACGCGGCTAAGAACGGGCAAAGAGCTGTCGTAGATTTCCTCGTTTTTAAGTAAAAAGAAGAGTCTGTCTTAAAAGGCAGACTCTTCTTTGCATGTTCAGAGATGTATAAAAAACAATCAATTTTGTTCGAAAATGCATATGTATTCAGGCCAAAAATCAAACATTTTCCGAACGAATGCCTAAAAACAAAGGAAAGTTTAGTAATTTACAGTGAATAGTATGTATAAAAATTATACATTTTAACAGTCAAATGACCTTCTATATTACTCAACGTACATACACACTAAGGTACATCCCTGAGAAAGATGTACCAACAAAAAGGAAGGAATTTTATGAACACTTTTAAAAAAGCTATTACCCTGACTATGGCAGCCGCCTTAGCTGCTGGCCTGGTCGCATGCGGCGAAAAGAAGGAAGAGGAAGTAACCACTCCTGTCGTCGAAGAACCCGCTCCTGCCCCCTCTGAGGATGTAATCATCACAGAGGCTCCCGAGACCGAAGCTACTGATGCTGAGACTCCTGCTGAGGGCGAAGTGGAAGCTCCTGTTGAGGGCGAGACTGAGGCTCCTGTAGCTGAGGAACCCGCTCCTGAAATTGAGGCACCTGTCGATGGCGATGCTGCTGTCGAAGAGCCCGCTGTGGATGAGGTCGTCGAGGAAGAGTCCGCTGTGACTGAGGCTCCTGCTGACGAGACTCCCGCAGAAACTGAGGCACCTGCCGCTGAGTAATCGCAAAACAAAGACCCACTTCTCTAAGAGAAGTGGGTTTTCTGTTTGTTAACGTTTTACTATGCAAAAAATACACCGAAACTTTCTTCAAGACAAAACTCATGAATTGTGTCCCGCGTCTATATTATATAAGTAAAAACAAGGCTAAAAGCCGAAAAAAGGAATAGTAATATGAGAAAAATCTTAGCATTAACCTTGGCGAGAGCGTAACGATTTCACGTGTGTATTTCAGAATGTCTAACTATCAGTTCACTCCGAATCTTCCGGTTGAGGTTTACAACTACATTGATAACATTTGTAAAGCCTATAAGGAAGTCGGCGTAAAGATGTATTGGGAAGCATATTATCAACAAGGCTCGTATGCCGCACAGGGTGCTCATAAGAGTGTAATTCTAAAGCATCTTGACACATTTGGCGCTATATGGAAAAAGCATAAAGATACTATTTATGCTGTTTGCTTCGGACTTATAGGCGGTTACGGTGAGTGGACAACACTTGGTAACAGCCTCTATGATGCTGACTTCGACGTTGAGTCTGCAACCGCCGAAGAAAAAACGGCGGCACAGATAAAGAGTAAGCAGGAGATTGCTGCAAAGCTTCTTTCTCTGCTTCCGGAGGGCACATATCTTACAATGAGACGCCCCGAGCTTAAACAGCAGGCTGTCCCGAAGAATCATCCTCGCTATAACCAAATCGGCTTTGCGCAGGACGCATTTTTCGGTAAAATGTTCGCAAGTGAAGACTACGG
>JAEIGA010011072.1_pt1 | contig 13689 bp, 10 predicted proteins | sample 9270691 | NCBI WGS metagenome assembly JAEIGA01 (sample SAMN17057246, study PRJNA624740) | gut metagenome | biome: biome; isolation source: fecal sample | host: Bos grunniens | place: China: Xizang | collected 2019
AATTTCCACACTCTGGCCACCGCCGATAGACTCAACAAGTGTTCCGTTGACGCTGAGGCAGGCACCGGTAGAGATTCTCTTCACCAGCTCCTCGTCTATCTTCTCAAGGTCAATTACAATCTGTACGTTTTTAATGGTTGAGCCATCGTTCAGAGCGACGAAAGCCACCTGCTTGCTGCCGCGACGGGTTCTTACCCATCCTCTGACGTTTACCTCGCTACCGTATGTGGTGAGAGCGAGCAGCTCTGAGATTTTTGTGCGTTTTATGCTTTTCATCTTGTTTGTGTTTACTTGTTTACTCGTATGCACCCATGCGCAACATGTTCACCTCTTTCTCGGTGAGGTAGCGCCAGTCGCCACGTTTGAGGTTTTTCTTTGTAAGTCCGGCAAAAAGCACACGGTCGAGTTTTACCACTTTGTAGCCGAGGTGCTCCATCATACGACGAACGATGCGGTTCTTGCCTGAGTGAATCTCAAGACCTATCTGTGAGCGGTCAGCCTCGTTCACGTATGTCACTTCGTCGGCAAACACTCTGCCATCCTCCAGTTCAAGACCGTTGACAAGCTGTGTCATGTCAGACATTGCTACGTTCTTGTCGCAATATACATGATAGATTTTCTTCTTCATGAACTTGGGATGTGTGAGCTTGGAAGCCATGTCGCCATCATTGGTGAGAAGAAGTACACCTGTTGTATTACGGTCGAGACGACCTACTGGGTAGATGCGCTCTTTGCAGGCTCCCTGAAGGCAGTCGAGAACGGTCTTGCGCTCCTGGGGGTCGTCAACGGTGGTCACGCAGTCCTTGGGTTTGTTGAGCAGGATGTAAACCTTACGTTCGGGGTTTACGCGCTCGCCACTGAAGCGAATATCATCGTTGCGGGTAACCTTTGTACCGAGTTCTGTGACAATCTCGCCATTTACGGTTACAAGACCTGCCTGGATGAAGTCATCAGCCTCGCGACGTGAGCAGATACCTGCATTGGCAAGATATTTGTTCAGACGCATGGGAGCATCGGGGTCGGCAATTACCTCTTTGTATTGTATCTGCTTCTTGCGACTGTATTTTGCATTGGCATCGTAGCCGTTGCGTGAACGGTTGCCGTAGGCAGGCTTTCTGTCGCCGCCATAGCCATTGTATTTTTCGCCACGGGGGCCATTGTATGTTCCTGTACCGGGACGGTTGTAGCCCTGCTCGCCATCATTCTGACGGAAACGGGGGCGATTGCCCTGCTCGTCGTCGAAACGGCCACGGGGATTGTCGTTTCCGTAACGTCCGAAGTTGTTGTTGCGGTCGCCGCGATTGTTGAAGCGGAAACGATTGCTGCTCTCTTCGCGGTTGCCCTGTCGGTCGGGACCGAATGAGGGGCGTCCTTCGCTGCCGAAGCGGTTGTTACGTTGACCGAATTTCTGTCGGCCGGCTGACTCTTCATTGCGATTGTACGAACGTGTTCTGCCTCCGTTCTTGTTGTATGAGGAGTTGTCCGATCGCTTGTCTCTGTAATTATTCATTTTAAGTATGTTTAGCGAACCTCACGGTCCGGTGTTTTACATTCCTGTGTAAGAATGGGGTGTAATTTTGCGAAGCTCCTCCTTCACTGACTCAGCTACATCGAGGCCGGCAATGAATTCGTGCAGTGACTCGCGTGTGATTTTGCTGTTGGTGCGTGTCAGAGCCTTGAGTGCTTCGTAGGGGTTGGGATAGCTTTCGCGGCGGAGGATTGTTTGTATACCCTCGGCACATACGTTCCAGCTGTTGTCAAGTTCATCGTAGATTGCAGTCTCGTTGAGAAGCAGTTTGCGCAGTCCCACCATTGTACTCTTGATGGCAATGAGGATGTGCCCGAAAGGCACACCTACGTTGCGAAGAACGGTTGAGTCGGTAAGGTCGCGCTGCAGACGAGAAATGGGGAGCTTGGTTGCAAGGTGAGCAAGTATTGCGTTTGCAATGCCAAGGTTACCTTCGCTGTTCTCGAAGTCGATGGGGTTGACTTTATGGGGCATTGCGCTGGAGCCTACCTCGCCGGCTTTAATCTTCTGTTTGAAGAATTCCATTGAGATGTACTGCCAGAAGTCGCGGTCCATGTCTATGATGATGGTGTTGATGCGTGCAAGTGCGTCGAAGGTAGCAGCCAGGTTGTCGTAGTTAGAAATCTGGGTGGTGTACTGCTCGCGCTGCAAGCCCAGTTTTTCTGATACAAACTTGTTACCGAATGCTTTCCAGTCGATTTCGGGGTATGCAACATGGTGAGCATTGAAGTTTCCTGTAGCACCACCGAATTTTGCCGACATTGTGCATCTCTTGAGTTCCTGCAGCTGTGTCTCGATGCGGTAGATGAATACCATAACCTCTTTACCCAGGCGTGTGGGCGAAGCGGGCTGTCCGTGTGTGCGGGCAAGCAAGGCAATATCTTTCCAAGCCTCGGCATACTCTTTAAGTATGGTGAGCATTTCGTCGAGCAGGGGATAATATACCTCTTCGAGTGCAGCCTTTACGGTGCAGGGGATTGATGTATTGTTTATATCCTGTGATGTAAGACCAAAGTGAATGAATTCCTTGTAAGCGTCGAGTCCGCCAATAGCATCGAAACGCTCTTTAATGAAATACTCTACGGCCTTTACGTCGTGATTTGTAACTTTCTCTATTTCTTTGATGCGGGCAGCGTCCTCCACTGTAAAGTCAGAGTATATTTTTCTGAAAGCGGGGAAGAGCGATGCGTCCACTCCCTGCAACTGAGGCAAGGGAATCTCGCACAATGCAATAAAATACTCAATCTCCACAAATACGCGATACTTCATCAGAGCGTATTCCGAGAAATAGTTTGCCAAAGGTTCTGTTTTTCCCCTATATCTGCCATCAATAGGTGAAATAGCTGTAAGAATGTCGAGTTTCATTTTTTATTTGTGAATATAAATGATTTGGGTACAAAAATAGCACTTTTTACCCATAAACACATACGGGGCGGAAAAGTTTATTCGGGGAGAGCTGAATTTTCTTTCAAAAAACCCTATAAAAACAAAAAAAGCCTGCTTTTAGCAGACTTGTCGTTGTGGGCGTTGACGGATTCGAACCGCCGACCCTCTGCTTGTAAGGCAGATGCTCTAAACCAGCTGAGCTAAACGCCCGATATAATTTATCGGTGCAAAATTGAGTCGAGTGGGCGTTGACGGATTCGAACCGCCGACCCTCTGCTTGTAAGGCAGATGCTCTAAACCAGCTGAGCTAAACGCCCTTTAATAGGGCTCAACCCTCAATTGCGATGCAAAAGTAATGCTATTTTAAATAAACACCAAATATTTCCGGAATTATTTTCATAAAAAGCATAAAAAAGCTTATCTTCGCAGAGTTTTTGGACGTCACACGGGCACAAACAGACTATTTTGCTCAAAAAAAAACGTCACCAGCCACACATAGAAACAAAAATAAATAAACGATACATGGAAACAGTAGTTAGCGGAATCCGCCCAACGGGCAACCTGCACTTGGGCAACTATTTCGGTGCAGTGACAAATTTCGTAAAGATGCAGTACGATTACACCTGCCTATTCTTTATTGCAGACTGGCACTCGTTGACCACACACCCCAAACCCGAAGATATTCGCAAGAGTGCATACACCATCCTCGCCGAGTATCTTGCATGTGGTCTCGACCCCGAAAAATCAACAATATACATACAGAGCGATGTAAAAGAGGTATTGGAGCTTTACCTTTATCTTAATATGAACGCTTACCTCGGTGAATTGGAACGTGTGACATCTTTTAAAGAGAAGGCACGCAAACAGCCCGACAACGTAAACGCAGGATTGCTCACCTACCCCACCCTGATGGCTGCCGACATTCTCATTCACAAAGCAGTGAAGGTGCCCGTAGGCAAGGACCAGGAGCAGAACATGGAAATGGCACGTAAGTTCGCAAGAAGATTCAACAACATCTATGGTGTTGAATATTTCCCCGAGCCTCAGTCATATTCACTCGCAGGCAAGGGAATTAAAATCCCCGGACTCGACGGTTCGGGAAAGATGGGAAAATCGGAAGGCAACTGCATCTACCTGATAGACGAACCCTCGGTGATACGCAAGAAGGTGATGAAGGCTGTAACAGACAGCGGCCCCACAGAGCCTAACTCAGAGAAGCCCGAAGTTATACAGAACCTGTTCACACTGCTCGAAGTAGCCTCTACACCCGACACATACAACTACTTCAACGAGAAGTGGAACGACTGCTCAATCAGATACGGCGACCTTAAGAAACAGCTTGCCGAGGACATCATCAACAAGATTGCTCCTATACGCGAGCGTATTGTTGAATTCTCGTCAAATACAGAGCTTCTGAAGAAGATTGCCCGCGAAGGTGCTGAGAAGGCACGTGCAAGTGCTGTAAAGACCATCAGCGAGGTTCAGCAGATAATCGGATTCACAAATATCTGATAACAGGGGGAAACATATCCATACAAAGAAAATGCCTTATTGTGCACGCACAATAAGGCATTTTCTTTATGCTGAAATCCGAATTTCAGATGGTGGCGATACGGTTTAATTACTTATGTTTATTCTGTTGGTTGAGGGTAATAATAACCATAATCATACGCTTATTCTTGTATTCTACGGTAGTATTTACCATTAATCATTCCTGCAAATGGCAAGGTTTGTTTATCTATCTTTGCTGTATATTAATCAGCAAAAGTAATCTAAAATCCATCCGGCACCGTAAGCAGCACAGAGAGAGACCGTCTGTTTTTCGGATAAAGTGCGAGAATTGTTTGAGTGTGAGTTATACACACGCAGTGTGAATAACTGAACGAGTTTCGCAGCACCCGAAAAACAGACGATAAGGCTCGAGCGACAAGGCTCGCCACCGACTGAAGAATGTTGCCTTTAGGCAACTTCTGAACAAAGGCAGAGCCAACTGCTGCGTCCCGTGTGCCGGGGCTTTTGGTTCTTTTGCCCGGCAAAAGAACATAATAGAGAATACTACCTTAAACTACTGCAACCAAAGATTAAGGGTAAAATTGACAGTAAACTATAAGATTTTATACCCTCAACCAACAGAATTAAAGAGAATCATATTATATCAACAGACCCCTACACAGAACCATCATTAAACAAAGAAATCTCCCGAAGGCTGGCCTTCGGGAGATTTCCTAATATATATTGCTTGTAAATAATTACTTCGCAGCTTTCTGCTCTTTCTTTGCAAGAGTTATGTATGCAACAGGAGCAGCGATGAAGATTGATGACAATGTACCGAACACAACACCAAGAATCATTGCGAATGAGAAGCTTCTGATGCTGTCACCACCAAGGATGAAGATACAGAGCAACACAATCAATGTACTTACTGAGGTGTTGATTGTACGAGACAGAGTTGAGTTGATTGAATCGTTGAAGAGTGAGAACTTGTCGCGTTTGGGATACAAACCGATAAACTCACGGATACGGTCGAATACAACCACCTTGTCATTGATAGAGTAACCGATAGCTGTAAGGACAGCACCGATAAATGTCTGGTCAACTTCGAGTGACATAGGAAGAATTCCGTAGAACAACGAGTAGCAACCGATAATCATCCATGTATCGATAGCAAGAGCCACGATAGAACCGATACTGAATGCCACGTTGCGGAAACGGATAAGGATATAGAAGAAGATTGCTACAAGTGCGAAAAGCACTGAAATGATAGCACCATCCTTGATGTCCTCGGCAATGCTTGGACCTACCTTCTGCGAACTGATGATTGAACCACCTGTACGGTTTTCACGATCGATGAATGTAGCAAGAGTAAGATCCTTGCTCAAAAGTCCACCTTCCATGAAAGCCTCGTAAAGGAATGCCTCGATTTCAGAATCGACATTTGTACCATCCTCTGCAATGCGGTAGTTGGTAGTTACACGGATAGTCTTTTTGTCTGTACCGAGTGCAATAGCCTGAACATTATCCTCTGTGATTTTTGTCTTAAGGAGTTCACGTACGGTTTCGGGCTCAACCTGCTGCTCGAACTGAACAACGAAGTTGCGACCACCGGTGAAGTCGATACTCTGGCTGAGACCGCGTGTAAAGAATGAAACAGCCATGATTACTGCAAGCGCACCGAATACGATGAATGACTTCTTGCGAGCACCCATGATGTTATACACGCCGTTGAGTGTAAAGTATTTTGTAACACCAGTTGTAAATGTAAGGTTGAGCCATTTACCCTTCTCCATAAAGTGCTCGAAGAATACACGTGTCAGGAAGACAGCTGTAAAGAATGAGCAGAAGATACCGATGATAAGTGTAGTAGCGAAGCCTCTGATGGGACCTGTACCGAAGTTGAAAAGAATAACACCGGTGATGATTGATGTGAAGTTAGAGTCGAAGATTGCTGAGAATGCATTCTTGTAACCATCGGCAAGCGCAGCACGTACAGTCTTACCACCACGCAACTCCTCTTGAGTACGCTCGTAGATAAGCACGTTAGCATCCACAGCCATACCCAAAGAGAGTACCATACCTGCAATACCTGAAAGTGTAAGTGCAGCCTGGAACGATGCAAGCACACCCATTGTAAAGAAGAGGTTGACAAGAAGTGCACCGTTTGCAACAGCACCGGGAATCCAGCCGTAAATTGCGCAGATATATATCATAAGGAGAACAAATGCCACAATGAATGACATCATACCCTGATTGATAGACTCCTGACCGAGTGAAGGACCAACGATATCCTCTTGTACAATACGCGCGGGCGCGGGCATCTTACCTGAACGAAGCACGTTTGCCAAGTCCTTTGTCTGCTCGATGGTGAAGTTACCGGTGATTTCTGAACGTCCACCTGTAATCTCGCTGTTTACATTGGGAGCGCTATATACGCAACCATCAAGTACGATGGCAACAGCACGACCAATGTTGTTCTTTGTAAGCTGAGCCCAACGACGAGAGCCATCTGTGTTCATGCTCATTGTAACGCAGGGACGGCCATACTGGTCGTATGTGTCGGCAGCGTCAACAACTACATCACCCTCCAGAGGAGCGCGACCGTTGCGCTGTGTAGACTTGATAGCATAGAGTTCGTAGTAGAGGTTTGTTGTCTCGGCATCGACTGCTCTTACACCCCAGTAAAGACGAAGTTCACGGGGAAGGAGCTTCTTAACCTCGGGGTTAGCCAACATTGTGTTGATAGCAGCTGTATCTTTATAGTGAGCATAACCAACAACAGAACCGGGATTGTTTACCATCTGAAGAACAGATGCAAGAGGATGAAGTTTTTTCAACTCCTCGTTTGTAGCCGCAGCAGCGTCCTCTGTATTTTCTGCGTTGAGTGCATCAGCCAGGTTCTCAGCCTCAGCCTCTTCAGCTTTCTTTGTTGTGTCAGCCTCTACTGTCTCTGCGGGAGCAGCCAATGAAGCCAACTTAGCATCAGCAGCCTGCAATGCGGGAAGCACCTCTGCTGCGTTGAAAGTCTCCCAGAACTCGAGGTTAGCCGAACCCTGAAGAAGTTTACGAACGCGCTCGGGCTCCTTAACACCGGGAAGCTCAATCATGATGCGACCCATTGAACCCTCGAGAGCCTGAATATTGGGCTGAACTACACCGAAACGGTCGATACGTGTACGCAACACGTTGAATGAGTTGTCGATGGCAGCCTGAACCTCTTCGCGGAGAACTTTCTCAACCTCAGCGTCTGTTGAACGGGTGTTAACCTTATCCTTCAACTGCTGTGTTGCGAAAATTGTGGCGAGTGTTGCGTCGGGTGCAGCCTGTTTGTACTCTTCAACGAAAAGGGTAATAAAATCGGCACTCTCTGTCAATGAACGCTTCTTGGCGTTGTCGATTGCCTGATTGAAAGCTGCATCTGTTTTGTGTTCAGCCAAAACTTTTACTACATCGGGTACTGAAACCTCCATAATGACGTTCATACCGCCCTTAAGGTCGAGGCCAAGACCGATTTCCATGTCACGGCTCTGCTTCAAAGTGTATCCCAGCCAAACTTTTTCGTTCAGCATAGAATCGAGATAGTGTTGTTCACCCTGAGGGTTCTCAGATGCTTTACCCATGTGGTAACTTGTTACAAATGAGAACGAAAGGTAGAACACGCACACCAGCGAAAGCAGGAGCGCAAATACCTTTACAAATCCTTTGTTTTGCATTTTTATTAAAATTTTATTATTATTTTTTATTACTTTTCCTTTTAAAGTTTGCAAATATAGCTCATTTTTCCAAAACAAAAGAGCAGTTTTTAAATTTTTATTATCAAGAAGTTGTTTTTCTTGAAAATAGCAACAACAGAGAGCGCCTTACTTAGAGGCATCGAAGAGGCGTTTTTTCTCTTCGTCGGAAAGTGAAGCATATCCGTTTTTCTTCAATTTTTCGAGTATTCTGTCGACCTCGGCACTCTGTTCCTTTTTCTGTGCATTATATTCATAATCATTTGAGCGTTTGCCTTTATGCAGGTGCATTTTAGGCTTTTTTGCCCAATTGAAAAGTTTGCCGCACAAGGCTACAATATAATCTGCGAATTTGGTTATCATGGATGTCAGGTCGCGACCTTTATTCAGGTAATAGGCAAAAAGCCATCCGGCAAATGCTCCGCCAAGATGCGCAAACGAACCGCCAGCATTCTCCGATGTCAGCAGAAGCAACGATGCAACCACTGTAACAACAGCCACCGTCACAAGTCGCACCTCACCAAAAAGAAGCAGATTTATACGCTGATTGGGAACACGTGTAGCCGTTGCTGTAACCACTGCGAGCACAGCAGCCGATGCACCTACAAGATAGCCATTGGCACCCGAATCGGTAAACATGGGGAATATGTTGTATGCCAGCATAAAAAAGAGTCCGCCAACAATACCTCCAAGCAGGTACACGCCGATAAAATGGCGTGTAGAGAAATAGGAAAGAAACAGTTTGCCGAACCAATAGAGTGCTAGCATATTCCACAGAATATGCATCAAGCCTGCATGCAGAAACATATATGTAACCAGCGACCATGGCTGCACTATGAAGTGCATGGGTGCCGATGGCAACTCGAGCCACATTTTCAGGTACAATGCAGGCGAGGTTATATTGAAAAGGGTGGCGAATACGTCCAACAGAGCGAACAGCACAAACACCGCCACATTAGCATAAATATATTTGCCGACAATGTTTTCGGCGAGGAAACGTTTCCAGAGATCAGAAATTATACGGGCCATTTATTTTACCTTTTTTACGCCAAACAAGAATCAGAATTATACCGAACAACATTCCGCCAAGATGGGCAAAATGTGCAACATTGTCGCCTGCATGGGGACTGAGTCCTGTCACAAGTTCCAACGCGCCGAATATCAGTACAAAGTACTTTGCTTTTATGGGGAATGGGAAAGGAATTACAAAAAGTCGTTCATTGGGGAATGTCATTGCAAAGGCAAGCAGGATTCCGTAGATGGAGCCTGATGCACCGACTGTTGTCCACACGTTAAGATACTGGAGCATAGGAACAATCACGCCACCGCCTATATTTACATTTGAATAGTGAGAAAGCTGTGTATCAAAGTATATATATTGTACCAGCTCCTGCACAAAAGCCGCACCAATTCCGGTAGCAAGGTAGTAGATAAGAAAGCGTTTTGAGCCCCAGACGTACTCAAGCACCTTGCCAAACATAAACAGCGCAAACATATTGAAGAAGAGGTGTGTAAAACCACCATGCATAAACATGTATGTCACCAGCTGATAGGGACGGAAGTCGGGAGCGAGGAACAGATGAAGTCCTAAAAGGTTGTTCAGGTCAACGCCCAGTTTTTCGAAAGCCAGCAGTGCAAGAAACATCAGCACATTAATGGCCAGAAGATTTTTGGTAACTACCGGTAATTCTCTCATAAATCTATTTCGTATTAAAAAAGAGGTCTTGCTTACGCCTCTCAACAATTCTTAATAAAAACACTTGAATATCGACGTCACAGTAACCGACAATAAAAAAGGTGGTAACAACCACCATTGCAACGGGCTTGCCACAATATTCGGCTGCAAATGTAGTCAAAATCCGCTTCAATAGCCACACGAGAGGGGTTCATTTATCAGATTTTCGAAAAAAAACACATTTTTTTCATTTTTTATTTGTTTTATGTTGTTCTCTATAATATATTTGCCTAGCAATAATTTATACAACTTCCATAAAAACATTTAATTATGAACAAAACAGAACTCGTAAACGCTATTGCTGAGAAGGCTGAAATCAGCAAGGCGGACGCAAAGAAAGCTCTGGATGCCTTTGTTGGCACAGTTACAGATGCACTTAAAGAGGGTGACAAAATCGCGCTTGTAGGTTTCGGTACATTCTCAGTATCAGAGAAAGCAGCTCGCAAGGGTGTTAACCCCGCAACCGGCGCTACTATTGAAATTGCTGCTAAGAAGGTAGCAAAGTTCAAACCCGGAGCAGAGCTTGCAGAAGCAGTAAAATAATAACTGCGTTATTTAATATGGTTAAGAGGTTGCACCACGGTGCAACCTCTTGTCGTATATACACAGGGCTAGGAGAAAAGCATAAATCAAAAAATAGTGTTACCTTTGCAACATCTTAGTGGCTGGCAGCAGCCCGACAAACAGAGAGAACCATGGATACAAGAAAAGATAAAACATTACCCCTGCCCGTAGCTCTTTTTTGCAACATAGCACTGAGTTACGCAATATTCATGCTGTGCAGAATAGTTTTTCTCGCCGTAAACAGCGGACTTTATGCAGAAGGGCTTTCGGGCAACAGCCTTGGCCACCTTGTGCGAGGCTCACTGCTGTTCGACACCTCGGCAATATGCTATCTGAGCCTGCCCTACCTGCTGGTACTGCTGTTTCCACTACATTATAAGGAGGGACGCTTCACACAAAAGCTGACACACATTCTGTACGTCGCAGGAGTATCGATAGCCATCGTTTCAAACTTTGCCGACTGCGTCTATGTACCTTTCACAGGCCGCCGCAGCACATGGTCGGTGTTCAGCGAATTCTCGAACGAAGGCAACATTGCCAAAGTGATAGGCATAGAGCTGCTCAACCACTGGTATCTGACGATAGGAGCATTATTGCTTATCTGGCTGGCGTACAAGCTCTACCGCCAGCCCAAGCCAATGGAACGAGGTAACTTGAAGAGGTATTACCTGACACGAAGCATCACATTGCTGGTGGTAGCCCCATTGCTGATTTTCGGCATACGAGGAGGAATAGGAAGTTCGGTACGCCCCATCACCATCAGCAACGCCAACCAATATGTGAACAACCCTGCCGAAGCTGCCATTGTGCTAAACACACCCTTTTCGATGATAAGAACAATAGGCAAAAGCCCCTTCAAGGAGGTTGCATACTTCGACAACGAAGAGCTATCGGCCATATACACCCCCGAACATCATCCGGCAGCCGACAAACTGCCAAAGAAAAAGAATGTGGTAATCTTCATTCTCGAAAGTTTCGGTAAAGACTACATAGGTGCATATAACCCAGAACGCGACAATGCCTCACTGACCCCATTCCTCGACTCGCTGATAACAGTCAGCCGCACATATACATACTCTTACGGCAACGGACGCAAGAGCATCGACGGAATGCCATCGGCACTGTCGAGCATACCCATGTTCGTAGAGCCGTTCTTTGTGACAACCGCATCGTTGAACCGCGTCAGCGGCATTGCCGGCGAACTTGGAAAAGCTGGCTACAACACAGCCTTTTTCCACGGAGCGCCGAATGGTTCTATGGGTTTTCAGGCATTTGCACGCACAACAGGGTTCAAAGAGTACTATGGCCTTGACGAATATACCGCCGACAAGGGCGAAGGAGAATTTGACGGAACATGGGCCATTTGGGACGAGCCCTTCTTCGAATTCTATGCCGAAAAGATGGACAACATAAAGGAACCATTTGCAACTGCAATGTTCAGCGCTTCGTCGCACCACCCGTTCCGCATCCCCGAGAAATATTCAAGCGTGATTAAGGAGGGTGAACTTCCCATTCACAAATGCGTTACATACACTGACAAGGCTTTGCGCAGTTTCTTCGACAAGGCGAAAAAGAGCGACTGGTTCGAAAATACGATTTTCGTAATAACAGCCGACCACTCGAACCAGACAAACAGTGCGCGATACAAGACCTCATCGGGATTCTTTGAAGTACCCATCATCTTCTACTCACCCGATGCTGCCGAACCATTCACACCTGGGACTGACAGTTGCTCCATTGCACAGCAGATAGACATTATGCCCACACTGCTCGACTATCTTGGTTACGACAAGGAGTATGTAGCCTTTGGCAAGAGCCTGTTATCCACACCCGCAGAGAACACCTTTGCAGTAAACTACATAAACGATGTTTATCAGTACTACAAGGGCGACTACATGCTGCAGTTCGACGGACAGCAGACAACTGCGCTCTACAATGTGCGCAACGACAAGCTGCTGACAGAGAACCTTGTAGGCAAAGTACCCCAACAGCAACAGATGGAACGCGAAGTAAAAGCCATCATTCAACAATATATGACCCGCATGCTCAACGACAGGCTTGTCACTGAGCAGAAAGAATAATAAAGAAATTACACCATGTCAACAATAATCTACCCCTCACCCATATTCGGCCCCGTACGCAGCCGCCGTCTGGGCGTGTCACTTGGAATAAACCTGTTGCCTGCCGACGGCAAAGTATGCACATTCGACTGTCTCTATTGCGAATGTGGTTTTAATGCCACACACCGCGCACACCGGCCGCTGCCCACACGCGAAGAGGTTGCAACAGCCCTCGAAGAGCGGCTGAAAGCCATGCAAGCCGAGGGTACTGCCCCCGACGTACTCACCTTTGCCGGCAACGGAGAGCCCACCGTTCACCCCCATTTTGCCGACATTATAGACGACACACTGGCACTGCGCGACAAATATTTTCCGCAAGCAAAGGTGAGCGTATTGACAAACGCCACACTTGTTACACGCCCCGCGGTATTCGATGCACTGAAACGCGTTGACAACAACATACTTAAACTGGATACGGTTAATGTCGATTACATCAGATTCGTAGACCGTCCGACAGCCGCATACGACCTTGACGCCATTGTCGAAAGGCTCGCAGCCTTTGGCGGCAACGCTGTCATACAGACTATGTTCATGAAGGGAACGGTGGATGGCAGAAGCGTAGACAACACCGGTGACGAATATGTGCTTCCGTGGCTGGAAAAGGTAAAAAAGATTGCTCCGCGCGAAGTGATGATATACACCATCGACCGCGAAACACCACAAGAGGGGCTGCAGAAAGCCACACACGAGGAACTCGACCGCATTGTGGCATTAATCAAAGAGGCAGGAATACCGGCAACCGCATCGTACTAAGAAACAGATTACAAATAACATAAATGGGCATTGCACACACAATGCCCATTTATGCTATAAGGTGAGTTTTATATTATTGGTGTCCGGTAAACATATTTAATCCTTTAAAAATTCGACATTTAAGTTTGTATAAGCCCCTACTCCTTTGTTGATGCAAATTTGAGTGCAATGGTTGGAACTAATTCCCTTTCCGAAGGAGTGCCGAGTTTGCGAGGTTTATCAAAAACTTGTTTTTGAAGACGGAGGAGTTCAAAAACAAGTTTTGCCCTTATTTTTTGGTTGCAATCATTTTGGGCAGTAATTTCTGTACCCTTCTTTTGCCGGGCAAAAGAAGCAAAAGCCCCGGCACACGGGACGCATCAGACGGCTCTGCCTTTG
>JAEIGA010011073.1_pt1 | contig 13688 bp, 12 predicted proteins | sample 9270691 | NCBI WGS metagenome assembly JAEIGA01 (sample SAMN17057246, study PRJNA624740) | gut metagenome | biome: biome; isolation source: fecal sample | host: Bos grunniens | place: China: Xizang | collected 2019
AAGTACTCAAACTCCATAGAGCGGCAGTCGAGGCGCATGAGGTGTCCCGCCTTGCCGAATACGGATGCAAACTGATCCATGATGCCGCACTTCACGCCGCAGTAGTTGTGCTCGGTAGACTGACCGATGCGCGCAAGCTCAAAGCGGTCGATGCCGAGCGAGAAGAGCTCGTTGAGGGCGTTGGCGAATGTAGACTCGAGGGCTGCCGAAGATGACATACCCGCACCGAGTGGCACATCGCCCGCAAAGGCTGTGTCGAAGCCCGCAATCTTACCGCCACGCTTAATAGTCTCGCGACACACGCCGAAGATGTAGCGCGCCCAGCTTGCCTCGGGAGCATCCTCCTCATTGAGGCCAAACTCGGCATAGTCACAGAGGTCTACGGAGTATGCGCGCACCTTATCTGTGCCGTTGAGCTTAATCTCCGCCACCATGCCCTTGTCGATAGCGCCGGGGAAGACAAAGCCACCGTTGTAGTCGGTGTGCTCGCCGATGAGGTTGATGCGGCCAGGTGATGTGAAGAGCTCGCCCTGTGTGCCGAATTTCTCGTTGAATTTCTCGCGAATAGTATTTACATTCATAGTATTGTGTATAAATTTAATTTTCGGTTAATCCTTACAAAGTTAGGAATTTTATTCTATTTCGGCAACAACTTTGCGGAGATTTTTATATATTTGCCCTATGGAAAGACGCGATAATGTATTCAGATGGCTCGATGAGCAAGGTATAGAGTACTCGTGGTATGAGCACCCCGAGGCACCCACAATCGAGATAGCACGCCAGTATTGGCGACAGGATGGCTCAAAGCACTGCAAGAACCTCTTCTTCCGCAACCACAAGGGCAACCGCCACTATCTGGTTGTATTCGACTCGGAGCAGTCGATGGCCATTCACGACCTTGAGCATATCCTTAAGCAAGGTAAATTGTCGTTTGCCTCGCCCGAGCGTATGCTCAAATGGCTGGGGCTGTCACCAGGCTCTGTATCACCCTTTGGCCTTATCAACGACACGGAGAACCATGTGCACCTCTTCCTCGATGAGACGCTACGCCAGCAGCCTGCACTGAGTTTCCACCCCAACGACAACCGCTTCACGGTGGTTATCTCGCGTGAGGAGTTCGAGCGCTACCTCACGAAGGTCGGCAACACATACGAGTATATCAAGTTGTATTAACTATAAAAAATGGGGATGACTAAGTAATTTAGCCATCCCTATTTCTTTTGGAGGTTGAATAAAAAGATGTAGTTTTAGGCTTGCGAAGCCAGAAAAAGCGGAGTTTACTGAAGCGTAAATGAGCATTTTGAGGGCGAGCGTAACGACAAAATACACTTTTTATTCAGCCTTATTTTATGCCTCGCACAAAGCGACATATGTCGGGCAGAAGCAGCACGGGCATCGTTAGCAGACACACCCACACCCAGTCCATAACCAAGAGTGGCGCAACGCTGAAGAACTGACCCGCGAAGGTAACTATAACTATCTGACCCACAAGGATAACCGCCAAAATAGCGAGGAACATTCCGTTGTACGACTCCTTGACCTTGTGTGGCGCGCGGAAGAGGTCTACAATATCGAGCAATAGGCTGCGGTCGGTGCGGAAGTACTTGGCGTTGAACAAGTTCCAGAACTGCAACAACACAAAGACAGAGAAGAAAACACCCATCTCGTAGCCCGTAAGGTGGTTAGCGACCTTCTCGGCACTAAACACCTCGAGGAAGAAGACACGCATGGAGTCGAGCGTAAACATCTCTGCGACGCTCTCAATCTGCTTATGCCACAAGAACTGCCACAGGGCGACAAGAACGATGAAGAATGTCAAGCCGCCACCCACAATAAATCGCAACATGCGGCCATCAATAATGTGGCTATCGCTCTTGCGAGGCTTCTCGCGCAGCACACCCCTATCGGGAGGGAGTGACGAGAGTGCCATGGCAGCAAAGGTATCCATAATGAGGTTCACCCACAGCATCTGCGTCACCGTAAGTGGCGAGTCGAGACCCATAAAGGCACCCGCCAGCACTATAAGGCAGGCGCAGAGGTTGATGGTCATCTGGAAGATGATGAAGCGGCGGATGTTCAAGTAGAGCGACCTACCCCACATAATCGCCTTGTTGATGCTCGCAAACGAGTTGTCTATAATAGTGATGTCGCTCGCCTCCTTAGCGCGCGATGTGCCATCACCCATCGAGAGGCCCACCTGCGCCTTGCTTAGCGCTGGGGCATCGTTCGTGCCATCACCCGTAACCGCCACAACCTCGCCATTGGACTGCAAGAGCATAACGAGGCGCGCCTTATCATCGGGGCGGGCACGAGAGATAATCTTCAGCGTGCGAGCCTTAAGCATCTCGCCAGCCTCCTCATCCGAGAGTGCTGCGAATTCGGGGCCTGTGATAATCTGACCCTCCTCATCCGAGGTTATAAGGCCTATCTGGCGACCAATCTCACGCGCGGTGCCTGGGGTGTCTCCCGTAACAATAATGACACGCACACCCGCGGAGTTCATACATGTATCGATAGCCTCGGCGACATCATCGCGGATGGGGTCGGCGATGCCCGCAACACCAAGGAAGACAACCTCGCCCGCAACGCCATCCTCGATGCGCTGCATAGCAAAGCCGAGGGTACGCATAGCGCGCTGCTGGTGCGACAGAAGCAGAGCATCATACTCCTCGCGCGTGCGGTTGCCAGCCAGGCGGTCACACATAGCCATAACAATCTCGGGAGCACCCTTTACATATCGCACTACGACACCATCGCGACTGACGGTCGTACTCATAGTCTTGGTCTCCGAAGAGAATGGAACTTGCTCCACAACGGCATACTCCGCGCGGTAGGTAGCATAGTCTATACCCCTATTATTCAACCACATAAGGAGCGCTCCCTCGGTGGGGTTGCCGATGACCATAAGTCTATCATCCTCATCTGTTGTAAGCTCTGCTGTTGAGTTTGTTGCGATATTACGATATAGCTCCTCCATAAGCGCCTCATCGCCCGCATCGAACTCCATCACGGTCATGCGGTTTTTGGTCAGCGTACCCGTCTTATCTGTGCAAATCACCGTCGCAGCACCCATAGTCTCGCAGGCGTGCAACTTACGCACAAGGCTATTCTCCTTTAGCATTCGGCGCATGCTGAGCGCAAGGCTCACCGTGATGCTCATGGGCAGACCCTCGGGCACCGCCACAACGATAAGCGTAACGGCAATCATCACCGAATTTAGAGCAAACGACATGAATCCGACCCACGAGAAATCGTCGCCGAAGCCTCCCGAGAGCCAGAAGTAGAGCATACGGCCCACGATGATGAGCGCCGCGATGATGAAGCTCGCCTTAGATATCCAACCGCCGAGCTGCTCGAGTTGGCGGTTAAGCGGAGTCTCGACATCGCTACCCTCGCTTGCAAGGGCTACACCTCTACCCTCCTCCGTGTCGACACCCGTAGCCGTGACGCGCATAACGCCATTGCCCTCGATAACCGTAGAGCCACGCAACAGGAAGTTGGACTGGTAGGTTGCATCCCTATCGAAGAGGGCTTCGTCGACATATTTATTGGCGTAGATCTCGCCCGTAAAGTTCGACTCATCTACGGTCAACTGCTTGCCATCCAACAAAATACCATCGACAGGAATCTCGTCGCCACTCTCCAAGCGCACGATGTCGCCAACGACAACATCCTGTTTGGCTATCTGCATCAGGCGGGGCTGGTCACACCCCTCAGCGATGCGCAACACCTTGATGGGTCGCGAGTCCTTGACCTTATTCAATATCTCGAACTCCCTGTTCGCCTTGACCTCGAAGATAAAGCCCACACCCGTAGCCAACAAGAGCGCAACAAGCACACCCATAGGCTCAAACATAAGCGACCAGGCGCCACCCTCGGCAAAAATCTCGTAGAGCGACAAGCAGACCGAGAGCATGAAGGCGACAAGGAGGACAACTATAATGGGGTCCTTGAACTTCTCGAGGTAGGCCCTCCACATCGGCTCTCGCTCTGGGGGCGGGATGATATTCTTACCTCTGCCCGAAGCGACCTCCGAGGAGTCGCTCCTTAGGGCGAGTTTTGAGTAGTCTATTTTATGCTGTGACATCGTTATACAGATTATAAGTTAGGCATTGCGAGCTGCGAGGTGCTCCGCGACGATGCGGGCAGCACAACCGACATACTCCACACATGGGCGTTTCTTGTAATATTCCGCCGTGCGCTCCGAGGGCATAGGCGTCTCGGCACGCTCTACCATAGGCTCAAGGCCCAACAAACGGCGGCAAACAATATCGCCATTCTCGTTACGGAAGCTCTCGGCAAAGGTCTGAACAAGAGCATAGTTAGCCTGGCGCTGCGACATATTCTTTGGGTCTACCGAGGGCTCTATAGCACCCGCCACCATGGTCATGCCACTAACCGTTCCGCAGACCTCGCGCATGCGGCCCATGCCACCACCAAAGGGTGCAGCAAGGCGCGCAAGTGCCACGACATCCATAGCCATAATATCATCAAAGGCCATAACCACAGCCTGGGCACAGTTGTACCCCTCGAGGAAGTAGTTGCGAGCACGCTCAACGCGCTCTTCGATATTTATTTTCATTGCACAAATAGATTTCAATAATTTGGCAAATATACATATTTTTGAATAAATAAAAAAGGTATTTCGAGATATTTCTCTATTTCTGCCACCACAACATTCAAACCGCCCAATATAGTCAAGACTTGCGCGCAACATTTTTTTTACATACCTTTGCCACAAACATTTCACACATGGAGTACCCAAAGCTAAACTTCCCGCCCATACACCTTCGCGCACGCCGTGGAGAGTGCTGCCGCACCGAGGTCTTCGACCGCGTGCGTGGCAAGTGGCTCGTGCTTACGCCCGAGGAGTGGGTGCGCCGTCATGTTGTGGAGTATATGCTTGCCGCGTGCAACATCCAGCCCCAGCAGATTATTGAGGAGTATCCCGTGGAGATTAACGGCATGGCACAGCGCGCCGACATCGTGGCTGTGGACAATGCGGGAGCACCCCACATCGTCGTGGAGTGCAAAGAGCCTAACATCAAGGTAGACAACGAGGTATTGGCGCAGGTGGTGCGCTACAACTCCATATTGAAATGCCGCTATGTGGTGATAACCAACGGCCTTACGACCTACTGCTATGCCCACAACGACGATGGCAGCTACTCCCCCATCAACCATTTTCCCCACATGTAGCAACACCATCGGGCTAAGACGAATGGTCAAAGGTGCTACAATTTTCGGCTATTTTAGCCACCAGCAATTCCGTAATTAATATTTTTTTCGTACCTTTGCGCGATTATTTATCGTACGCCCGCGTGGAGATTATAACCAACATAATTGTAGAGTACCTCAAGCACAACACGCGACTCTGTGTGCCCAAGTTAGGCACATTCATCGTCAAGCAGTCGTCGGGAAGCATCGTCTTCTCGGACCTCATGCGTGGCGACGATGGTGTGTTGCGCTCACTGCTCATGGCAGCGGGAATGCGCGAGCTCGAGGCCAATGGCGCTATCGACCGCTTCGTGTTCGAGATACGCCACGCCGTAAGCGTTGAGGGCAGCAAGAAGATTGAGGGGTTGGGCGAGTTTAGCGCCAACATAAACAACACCATAACCTTCACGCCCGTATCACAAACGCGAGTAATCGGAGGCAACATCAAGCCCCCCGTGGAGATAATACAGCGACGCATACCACCCCGACAGGAGGTAAAACCCGCCCCCTATGCCGCACGCCCCGCAGCCACAAAGAGCGCAACACGCAACACAAAGAGCGAGGAGGAGACCCTTACACTCGGCAAGCCCGATGCCTATCTTCGTGGCCTGAAGTACGACAGTCGCAAGAATAAGAAGCGCGAGGAGATGGGACACGGCAAGAGAACACACGGCGGAGGCAAAGGTTGGATTATAGTGCTGCTCCTTGCCATAATCGTCGGTGGCGCGGCATACATACTCTGGCCACGCACATCAAGTGTGACACCACCCGCAAGCATTGTCGAGGAGGTTATCGCAAGCGACACTACGCTTCTTGATACGCTCCCCGCAATCGACTCGCTCAACACAGTTAACACAACAGAGGAGATGCTCCCCGCAACAACAGTAACACCACAAGAGATTATCAACGAGTAAAAAAGTCTATGCAGATGACAGCAAACGATCTACTCACGGTAAAGCAACGCTTTGGCATCATTGGCAACACCCCCGCGCTAAACACGGCGCTCGAGGTGGCTATGCGCGTAGCACCCACAGACCTCTCGGTATTGGTGACTGGAGAGAGTGGCGTGGGTAAGGAGTTCTTCCCACAAGTTATACACGCCTACTCGGCACGCAAGCATAAGAAGTATATCCCCGTGAACTGCGGCGCCATACCCGAGGGTACGATAGACTCGGAGCTTTTTGGCCACGAGAAGGGCTCATTTACGGGCGCTATAGAGAGCCGCAAGGGTTACTTCGAGGAGGCAGATGGTGGCACCATCTTCCTCGATGAGGTGGGCGAACTACCCATCTCAACACAGGTGCGCCTATTGCGCGTATTGCAGACTGGCGAGTTTATGCGTGTCGGCTCAACAAAGGTACTCAAGACAAACGTGCGCGTGGTGGCAGCAACGAACAACGACCTACTGCAGGCTATTGCCGAGGGTCGCTTCCGCGAGGATTTGTACTACCGCCTAAACACCGTGCCCATCGTAGTGCCACCATTGCGTGAGCGCCGAGGCGACATATACCTCCTCTTCCGCAAGTTCGCAAGCGATGTGGCATTGCAGTACAACATGCCCGCCATAACCCTTGACGAGGGGGCACGCGCCATGCTCGAGGGCCACCATTGGCGAGGCAACATCCGCCAGCTGAAGAATGTGGCGGAGCAGATTTCGGCAATCGAGCAGAGCCGCAACATAACAGCCGAGATTCTCGGCCGCTACCTCCCCAATGAGGGTTACTCGGTGCGCACCGTGGGCGGCAACGGCGACAACGCCAACTACGAGAGCATGAACACCGAGCGCGAGTTGCTCTACAAGATACTCTTCGACATGCGCAGCGACATCAACGACCTCAAGCGCATGATGATGGAGGCGATGCGTGGCAATGTGGCACACAGCGCGCCACAGGAGCGCCGTGACGACATCATAGCACTGCCCGCCCACCCCACCAACGACCTAAACTACGACTACGACGAAGTGGAGGAGGAGAGCGAGGAGCCTATGCAGGAGCTTACGAAGGAGGATGTGCAGCGCGAGCAGATAATCCAGGCATTGCAGAAGCATGGCTACCGCCGCAAGGATGCCGCACGCGAGCTCTTCATCTCGGAGCGCACACTATATCGCCGCATGAAGGCGTTAGGAATTGACGACGACACAAAGCTATAAACTCTATGAGAAGACTCTTTTCACTCTTTGCAATTGCACTGATTACCACCGTATCGCTCTGCGTAACAAGTAGTTGCGGATACAAGGTCACATACAACCTCTCGGGAGGCTCTATCCCACCCGAGGCCAAGACATTCTCGGTGGCATACTTCCCGAACAACGCCCCCATGGTTGCACCAACCCTTAGCAATGTATTGACCGAGGGCCTACGCGACAAGTTCTCACGCCAGACACGCCTGCAGCAGGTTGAGGAGGGTGGCGACTTCGCATTCGAGGGCGAGATTACTAACTACTCATCTACAACGGCTTCGGTGTCGAGTGGCGACTACGCCCTACAGAACCGCCTTACAATCACCGTGAAGGTAAGCTTCCAGAACGCCGTGGATCAGACCACATCGTTCAACGCCAAGACCTTCTCGTCGTATGCCGACTATGACGCCTCGCAGCTCTTGGTGGATGTGCAGGACCAGCTTATCGAGGAGATTGTCGAGGACCTCGTGAACGACATCTACATGGCGGCAGCCGGAAACTGGTAGCGAGTAGCGATTATGGAGAATAGAGACAACCATATTAATATGGGCGACATCGAGGCAGTGGTTGCACGCTACCCATGGTGGAGCGCAGCACGCCTGAGCCTTGCGCGCAAGCAGAGCCACAAGGAGCAGGATGAGGCAACACGCCTCATAGCGATGCTACACCCCACGGCACTCATCGCACGACGCACCATAGATGCCGCACGACTGACCCACCTCACGACCGACGACATTATAGACCGCTTCCTCAAGCGTAGCGACTACCGCATCGTAGCAGAAGAGGGCGCAGCGGAGGACCTCGCGAAGGTGGAAATCGAGGAGGATGACGACATGATAAGCGAGGATTTGGCAGAAATTTACAAAAATCAGGGGCTATATAGCGAGGCAATAGCGATATATCGCAAATTAAGTTTGCTAAATTCAGAAAAAAGTATTTACTTTGCGGGACTTATCGACGAGATCGAGGGTAAGAAGGATAGAAAATAGAGAAAAATAATTAAATAAAATAACAAGTATGTTTAACTTTTGCATTATTATGATTGTTATCGCAAGTATCCTTTTGATACTTGCAGTGTTGGTTCAGAGCCCCAAGAGCGGCATGGCTGCTAACTTCGGCGCTGCAAACCAGACTATGGGCGTTCGTCAGACATCTGACTTCCTCGAGAAGTTCACATGGGCTATGATTGCCGCTGTTGTTATCTTCACACTCCTCTCAGTTGTTTTCGCTGGCAAGGGCGACAAGGTGGCTGAGAGCACTGAGACCGCGACTTCTGAGGTTGAGCAGGCTATGAAGGAGCTTGGCATCGAGAGCGCAGAGGCTGAGGAGATGACAGAGTTCGCAGCAGAGGCTGATGCTAACACAACTACTGAGGAGGTTGCAACTGAGACTACAACTGAGACTGAGGAGTAATCCCCCACTCACAAACTACTATAGAGCATTCAGCCATTGGGTTGGATGCTCTTTTTTGTTCACAGCGAGACGATGGTGCGCTATTTGCACTACGCTCGAAGAATAATCAACCCCCTATAATAAATATAGGTATAAAGTATAACCCTTAAAATTTTGACAACATGAAAAAGTATGTATGCACAGCATGTCACTATGTCTACGACCCTGAGGTAGGCGATCCCGAGAATGGCGTACCTGCAGGCACAGCATGGGAGGATGTACCCGAGGATTGGACCTGTCCCCTCTGCGGCCTCGGCAAGGAGGTCTTCGAGGTGGAGGAGTAACCTCACTGAGAAATATCTATACTGAGACGATTCGTAAGTAGCAGTATCAGTAACACTAAACAAGAAGCGACCCACAGCCTATATGACTGTGGGTCGCTCTGTTTGTTGGCTGATAGGCTATCTATCGATTTGCACGGAAACCAGCCTTTGTAGCGTTGCTCTTAGCCTTAGTATCAACTACTGAGCTAACACACGCGGGTGCGAGGCTCATGGTCTGAGAATATGGCGATGCCTCATTCTCGCGATACTCGCTAATTGGCGCGCAGCTATCCTTTGTGATAGAGATGATATTACGGGTCAAAGGACCATAAATCATGTTGTAATCAGCTGCAAAGCCCAACAATGTAGCAGTTGCATCCCAGTTAGCATAGTAGTGTGTTACCAACTGGTTGAACTCGCCACCAGCCTCAAGCATAGCATTGATGGTAGCGTCATCAGGATAGATAGTGGCATCAGTAAAGTCGCCAGCAGCAAGCATCATAAGCCAGTAGTATGCAGAGTCGTTAGGCGTAGCCTCGCACTGCACAACGGCGCGACCCTGAACATCACTGAACTTCTCGCTATCATAAGCATACAACGCATCGCCATCGAAAATCTTGCATGTCATAGCGATAGCTGCGCTTGAGATGTCTGTGTCCAAAGTTGTGAAGAGCTCCTTATAGATAGGACCTGCGGCATTACCCTGCTCATCCATAGCGTAAGCATAGATGTAGTATGATGTAGCACGCTCCAACTCGAACCATGTATCATCGACATGACCACGCATCACCAAACGAGGCATTATCTCCTCAAGAGTTTTATTGTTCTCTGCAGCATACTGGTCGATAAGATCCTTTACCTCGGCCTGAAGAAGTGCATCACCAGGATAACCATCAACAGATGTCACAGCATACCAATATGCGATAGACTCATCAGATGGGGTGATTGAGAACTCCACCTCAGTAGCAAAGACATTGCGCACAGTAAACTCGAATGTACACTCAGCAGGATTACCACCCTCCAAAGAGGTGAACTTCACAACGCTCCAGTTCTCACCAGCCTTACCAGTCGATGGGTTAACCTCTACTGCGTAGGCATAATAAGTGGTGTTAGGCACAAGGCCAGACACAGAGTCAGAGGCGTCACCCATAGAGAGAAGGTTGGGCAAGAACATTGTCAAATCAATAGAGGGATACATTGTCTGGTAGTAGGTTACGATATCCTCGAAGAACGCACCCACATTACCGTTGCTTGCCTCGTAATCCTCCTCGGGAATAAGGTCGAAGTAGTAGCTCATGCTCTTATCCTTGGGCTTAATCTCAAGCCATGCAGATGTTGTAGCTATATTCGACACAGTAATCTCGAACATCTCCTCCTCATCGGGTGTTGGGGGCTCGGGTGTAGGGGTATCGGGAGTGGGCTCATCACAAGCCACAAGTGCTGCGAGTGCAAAGAGTGGAAGCATCGCAAATTTTACGATTTTTTTCATAAACTGGGGAAATATTTTATTACCAACATATTAGAAAGTCAACATAGAGCGAACGCGCACAGCCCAATACTTGTTGAGGTGGGTTCCGAAACCAGGCTGGTACATAGCCTTATCGAAGCAGAAGTAGTAAGCAACGCTTGAGTCACCATATGAATCATACTTCTCTGTTGAAGACCAGTACTCGCTATCAACAACATACATCTCATCAGCATAGCCAAGCTCGCTAAGCATAACGAGTGTATCCTCTACGCTTGCCAACATATTACCGTCGTTGAAGTATGTCTTGTTCCAGAGGTAATCAAACTGATAGATTGATGGCAAATACCAACCTGATGAAGTCTTGGGTGATGGAGTAATAAGTTCATAGCCATCGCTTGCATACCATGCTGCGGGGAAGCTCATATCTGTACCATTGAACTCACCTGCGGGGCAGTCATCACGCAAGGCAGCCTGCTTGATGGCAGCAGTGTTAGAGTAGCCAAGGAAGTCATCAACCTCGCTTGAGCAGCCAGCACCATTGTACCAACCATCATAGAAGCTCCATACAACACCCTCGTCGTCGTTTACACCCTTTGTTGCATCAACAAGTGCCACAACATAACCCTTAATCTCGGTCATCTGCTCGCCACCCTTGGTTGTGTACAAGCTTGCTGCATCGCCCTTACCAGCGCCCAAGCAGAAGACAACACCAATAGGAGTCTTATTCTCATCGAGCTCTGTGCTCCATGTACCATCGCTATAGTAGATGTCACCGATGCGTGGCTCTACAACCTCGTCTGGATCGGGTGCAACAAACTCGAGAGTTGTCATTGTAGCCTCAGACATTGCAACATACTTGCTATTCATAACAGCAACTACAATCTTATACTCAGTCTCGGCATTGAGCTTCTTTGCAGTGCAATCTACGCTCGCGTTGCACTCGATAGCTGTACCGTGCTGCAATACGCTAAGCGCAGCGGGTGTAGCCTCGCTTGACTTGATAACAACCCATGCAGCCTGCTCCGCATTAGTAGTGGTGATTGCAAAGCTGATTGTGTTCTCGGTAGCCTCGCCAGTAGCAATCTGAATTGTAGGCTGCTCCACACCATCATCTGGAGTTACAGGTGCAGGCTTCTCGCATGCAACAAATGCCATAGCCGACAAAGCGACTACGAACAACTGAAATAGTTTAGAAGTTTTCATTTGATGTAAAAAAAGTTTTTAAGTTTGATTAATGTTATTTTGTTATATCCTTGTTTCACAATCTGTTAGAACGCTAAGATAGCACGCACACGCATGTTGTTACGCTTGTTCCAGTAGTCGATACGACCAGGAGTTGTCGAGGCCTCGTCATATACTACATAGTGTACCTGCATATCGGGGCTATTGTTGCGCTCGGTAGATGACCAGTACTCACTATCGCGAGCATACATCTCAGCACCCATGCCACTCTCGGCCAAGAGCGCAAGCTGGTTCTCAATTACAGCCTCCTCCGCATCTGTTGGGTCGAACTCCTCCCACATGTAAAGCAACTGATATGCCGATGGCATGAACCAACCCGACGATGTGCTGGGAGCGGGATACGACTCCTCGTACTTAACCATAGCGTAGTAGAACGCGGGATAGTTGTCCGAAGAGCTATTCTCCAATACGCCATTAGCCGCTGCGAGTACCTTCATAGAGTTTGAGTAGCCCATAAAGTCCTGCAACGATGTAGATGTGCCTACGGTAACACCCTGATTACCCCATGCCACGCCATTGTTTGAGCCACTCGCTGCATCGTATGTAGCATCCCATGCTGCAACGACATAACCGTGGAACTCACCCAATGCAGTCTCGCCATCCTTCATCATGTACGAAGCGCTGTCGGTTGCATGCTTGCCTACATGGAAGACCACGCCAATAGGATTAGCCTCGACATCGAGCACCGAATCCCACGAACCATCAGCATAGTAGAAATCGCCTACGCGGGGGGCGGGACGGTTCTCGGTGGTAAACTCAATATTCTGAACCTGGCTATTGCCCATTGTTAGATCCGATGCCGCAACTGCAATCTGATAGTTTGTGGCCACCTGGAGCTCTGTGAGCGTATGCACAAATTTGCCCTCCTCTGCGACAATCTGCACGCCATCGCTCAACACCTCAGCCGCTGTGGGCGTAGCACCTGCATCACAAAGCATATATGCAGCCTCGCCAACATTCTGAAGCGTAACCTCGAATGTCATGCTCGAGTGCTTAGTCTCGGTGATATTTACGCTAAACGACATCTCGGGGATGAGCGTAGTGAACGCCTGCGACGCCAACTCCGAATAGCCTATATCGTTCTTCGCAACGGCATAAACAACATAATCGGTATTCATCTCGAGGCCATCGAACGAGTACTCCTCGGTGATTGTTGCGTCAGCAATTCTGCCATAGAAGTCTGAAGACTTATTAAAGAGCGACTCCGCTGCTGGGATGCTTGACTTTTCACAAACGGTGTATCGCACAGATGTAGCATCAACTGGAGTGAGAGTAAATCGAACACCGCTCGATGTCACCTCCAACAACTCTATTGAGAGCGTTGGCACCACAGTGGGCTTGTGCTCCAGAGGACACTCCTGGGCGGGCTCATCTGTTGAGCAAGATACAACCGAAATCAAAAGCGTTAACACAACGCCAAGATAGAGTAATGATTTTTTCATACGCTGCTAAATTATGTTCATCAAAAGTTGAACACTTATATTATTAAATATAGGTATAGCGCTAATTTCGCAAGCTAAGATTGCTTCGGATAATCCACCAAATATATAGGCTGCGAAAAAAGCAACACAAAAGTAAATTATTTTCTTAATATAAGCAAGTAGGGGCGAACGATTTATCAACAAAATATTATCATTACGAGGAGGAATAGTACAAAAATTTGGTGATATGTATTGCAAAACAAAAAAATATTACTACCTTTGCACCGCTTTATGCACAAAAACTTTAATTTAATTTACAGTTATGAACAATTACGAAACCGTTTTCATTGTCACTCCCGTCCTCTCTGAGGCTCAGGTGCAGGAGGTTGCTGACAAATTCCAGGGCGTAATCACCGAGAACGGCGGTCAGATTGTGAATGTGGAGA
>JAEIGA010011074.1_pt1 | contig 13688 bp, 23 predicted proteins | sample 9270691 | NCBI WGS metagenome assembly JAEIGA01 (sample SAMN17057246, study PRJNA624740) | gut metagenome | biome: biome; isolation source: fecal sample | host: Bos grunniens | place: China: Xizang | collected 2019
AACAGATATAGTAATTGCGCTTTCATTTGCAGCCTTAGAAATAATGAATGAAATAGACTGATAATTTATAGGTGACCAAGATATGTTCAAATTAACCTTAAGATTCTTTATATATAAATTCCTTAAAGAAGAACACTGCCCAAAAGCATCGCGCCAGCTACCAGACTTAGCGCCAAAATTAGTTGTATTAATAGCATCAAATGTACCGGCATTTTCAATTGCAGTGGACTGATACATTAAACCTCTACAGTCTTTTGGCAACGTAATATTAAAATCAGGATCGTCATGGCCAAAAACACCAATAGTTCTGGCACCATAATAACTGAATACTTGTGTTGCCCAAGTGGCCTTTGCAAAACTATCTCGATATACTTTATTACCCCAGTTAGGGTCACTGTTGGCGTTAAAAGCTAGATAGAAAGCTTTAAAGGTATTATCTGGGATAGAGGAATAACATAAAGGTAGCTGTGATGTATAATATAAAGTATAATTAGTTCTTTTAGCAACATCACTCACATAGGGATTGTCACTCCAGAAAATACAATTAATATACTGAGCATATTGTACTTGATAAGCTCCCTGATTACCTTGACTCCATTTAGAATAAAAATCAACATTATTCATATCAAATAAAATATTTGAGAATTGTTTAACGCCTTCTAGCCAAGAATAATAAGTTCCTAATGCCCCTGGAAACGCATTTAAAGATAGAATAGAATTATCTGAAGTTGGAATAATTTCAAATACGTCTGTATCTAGGAGTTTAATTTCAACATTTGAGTTTGCTGGATAAGTTGTAGATACACCATTAAGAACAATTGTTACATCTTCAACACAATAGAAGCCTAGCGTTGCGTTTGAATTTAATCTATTATATAAATCTTCAACTTGTTCTTCAGAAACAAATTTAGAATCATTTTCTAACTGACTAACTTTTGTAGGGATTTTATCTTTATCTGCTTTCGTTTCATCAATCGCGTTTAATATTGCAATTAAAGTTTCATTATTAGGATAATCTTCCATTGAGATTTTAGACCAAAGAAATTTTACGCCCTCTTGGTCTAAATATTTTTTATTATCCATACTACTCCTCCTTATTCAGTTCTTTTCCATATATAAACGGCTAAATAAGGTGGCATATTATTATGCGCCACACTATTGCCGGTACTTTCAGTAGTTGCATTCACCTGAGGTAGAGTTTTATTGTTAGCTCCATATACATTAGCCCCAGTTTCTCCAGTAGTATCATTTCTATCAAACTGGTGACGTAAATATGTATGGGTATGAGTAGGCATTTCCGTAGTGGTAAGAATATGCGTGCGCTCACCACCAGTATCGCCACCGTTAAAATCTCCGCCCGCTCCTAGTAAAAACATATCTGGAATTAATTCCCAGGTGCCAAACCCAAATAATGTTGCTGGGCCAATATTATTTATAGACATATATATAGAGCCTATTGGATAAACTTTTTCTAAGGTGGCGTAAGTTTGTTGGGCTTCTTCTTTAGATAATAAATGATTTAAATCTATAGTTCCACCAGATTCTCCTGCTATGTATTCTTCTTTCGTCAAATAATTGGCTAAATCTTTTTTATCTGCTTTAGTTTCATCTACAGCATTTAGTATGGCGACTAAAGTTTCATTGTTAGGATAATCTTCCATTGAAATTTTAGACCAAAGAAAAGTTAAGCCTACAGCGTCTAAATAACTAGGCATCTCCTTTACCTCCCTTAAATAAAAATAAAGGGAAGGGAAATTAATCCCTTCCCTGTAGGTTTAGATTAAGCCTGAGCGGCAGCGATAGCAGCCTCGATTTCGGCAGTGCTTAGAGCCTGAATCTTAGCAACTTCAGTATCGGTATAAGCCTTAGCATCAGTTAAAGCCTGAGCGGCGGCACCAGCAGTTTCAAACTTAGAGTGGTCAATGCCCTCTAGAGCAAGAACGCGAACGTCCATAGCGCTATTTAGACCATCAGCGTGAGCCTTAGCATTGGATTCTGCGGTTGCGGCAGCGCCCTTAGCATCATAAGATTCAGCTAGCTTGAGAGCAGCAATCTTAGCGTCAATAGCAGAACCAACCTGTTCAGCGTTCTGGAAGCCAGCTTCCTCAACGGCCTTAACACGGTCAGCTAGAGCGGATAGATCAGAAGCAAGAGCATACTTATCTACACCATCGACCTTTAGAGCAGAGGCGATTTCTGCAGCGATCTTAGCAACAACAGTATCCTCGATACCAACCATCTTATCTTCTAGAGCCTTGATATCGTTAGCCATATTGGCAGCGCCAGTAGTATCATTTAGAATCCAATCTGCGATTTCCTTTAGGGTGTCGAAATCAGCATCTGCATTAGCAACGATTTCAGCAACCTTAGCGGCGGCAGCGGCATTAGCAGTGTTCTTAACAGAACCAACCACATCAGCTTCACCATTTAATACGGTAATAGCATCAGTATTGGCCTGAATAGCAGTAGCATTATTACCAATAGCAATAGTGTTATCGGCGATTAGCCCACGAACCGCAGTATCATCATAAGTGCCCTTTTCAAGAGCTTCAACTTGTCCTTGTAGCTTAACGATGTCTTCTGCATTCTTAACAGCCTTATCGTCTACTTTCTTAACTTCAGCAGCGACGGCAGACCATAGAGTACTTACGCCAGCTTGGTCTAAAAACTTTTTAATATCAGCCATAATAATATCTCTCCTTATTTACAAATTTCTAAAATTTCCTCTGTAGTTAAAGCCACTAAATTGGCTTCACTATAAAACCCACTGAGCTCGGGAGAGGCTATGACGCCAGTATCTTTATCGCCTATATACCAATGGCCATTCTCTCCTATTCGGGGTGACTGCCCTACCAAGCTTTCCAACCATTCGATTTCAGATCCCTTAAACCCGTTATCTAATGCTACTTGGTAAGCAGACTTTCCTTGTAAGGCACCTGCGCCCACAAGGACTTCGTCGACATAACGCTTGGCTAAAATGTAACTTGAGATCTCCATTACATTCTCACCCACTCACCAAGACTATTTTTCATATAGACCTCCGCGGTAGAAATAACTATACAGGTACTTCCCCATCCGGCAGTAGTGGGTAGGTGAAGAATATCCTCAGGAGTATCAACAACGTATTCGATTATATCATGAGCAGAATCGCCATTAGCTTTAGAAATTCTATACGCCATTTTAAGCCCTCCTTTTCTAAGAAATTTCTTCATATATATTATAAATTTTGTTAGGGACATAAATAAAAAATGCCCAAGAGGATTAACCTCTTGAGCATTAAACTAATTAAAATAAAATGTAGGCGCAGGGGTTGCGGAAGGAGCAACTGAAGGGTTCGAAGCAAGGAAGGAAAAAGCTACTACTATCAGTATAATAATAATACTTACAAAAGAAATAAGATTATACATCATTATTCTTCGCCTACGTCTCGCCATTCTTTCTCTACGCATTCTTCGTTCCATATTACATTTCCTCCTGGCAAATAAGTTTTTCGATATATTCACGTCCCTCGCCTTTGAAAATCGGAATATTATAGTCTACATACCAATCCCCATTTTCGTTGCGAATAGCGCAAACGCCACGTTTATCACAAGTAGAAAAATCATTCCAGTTAATTCCCTTCTGGATCATAAGCATATCCTGAATGGCATTACAGCTTTTCTTATCAAGTTCTTTATGAGAAAAATGAGCCTGACCCACCATCTGGATAGAATTTCGAGAAGCATCAATCTGGCGCCAATAAAGAAGATTAGTTACTTCCTCACGAGGAATATTAAAACAGCGAGCATCGAACTGGGCGCCAGTGGTGCCGGCCCGCACAAGCGCAGCACTATATTTTTTATCTTCATCCGTCGCTCCAAAACGTCTTGCCTCGCCATTCACAAAGTTATAAACTGACTGGGTAAATACCTGATTAAATTTCATAGTTGCCATGCTTGCACTAATACTACATAGCTTCTGGACCTCGTAATCAAACCAGGCATCAGAGGTAAAAGTTTTATAGTCAACGAGAATCAGGGTAATTTCATCAGACTGAGTATATCCAAGGACGCAACCTTGAATATTTTTGCAGAGGTAAAGCATAGTTTCATGCATTGCGCTCTGAAGAATATGGTCAAACGGTCTCTTAAAACCGCGAGTGAAAGTATGAAAAGCACGACCGTCAATACGAATTGCTACTGGCGTGCGTCGCATCAGTTTAGTTTTCGGAATATTTTCATAGAAAGTTTTCATACGAATTCCGAGCTGGTCATTTACAGGCATTTTTTTACCTCCTTATTGAATTTCATAATAGTCTTTGACATAGGGGAATACGCTCAATGGCACGTATCGAGTAATTGGCATATTGTATCTTACACACTCTCTTACCATAGTAGAAGAGAAATTACAGTGAACCGGATCACAAGGCAAAAGTACAGTTTCAATTTTATTATCCCTATTAACTTCTGCCATCATTAACTCAAAAGACAAATCTGCGCCAGATCGCACTCCTCTTACAAGGACATCAACGTTTTCTGTCATACAGAAATCCGCAACCGTTTCTCCCTCTTCGAGATGAAATACTTCCACATACGAGTCAAGCATTTCGGCTTCGATTGCCAGCCGGACAAGATGCATGCGCTTCTCAATTGAAACCTCATAGTGCTTAGATGAATTATTGGTGACAATTACAATTACCCTCCCAAAAATCTTTACGGCCCTTTTAATGATATCCATATGCCCCAAATGAATAGGATTAAAACTTCCAGCATATACTGCTACCATATTAGGCCCTCCTCATAGACTCAATAATATATTCCCAAGAAACAGGGGTCCATTTATTACGGCAAGCACATACGCAATAACTCCTACTGGTTACAGTTTTGTAGATAGGATTGTTATGCACATGGCCAAAGATATTGGCATATGGACCGTCTTCAAGGATGAATTGCGGTTCATGGGACAGAATAAAGAAATTCTTATAAAGAATGGGATATTCAGAATCAACCATTCTATGACCGTCATGATTACCTTTAATCAGGAATTTCTTACCATTAAGACGTTCCATATAAGTAGTCTTGCCAAAGTCACCGAGAATAAACACAGTATCTTCAGGAGTTACCGTCTTATTCCAATTGTCAATAATAAAAGCATCTTTTTCTATAATCGAATCAAAGAATCGGCTTTCACCGGACATTTCAAAAACATCCTGCTCAGCAAAATGAGTGTCGGCAATAAAGAAAACTTTAGACATATTATCTCTCCTCACGGTAGATCCTTTTCATAAATAACCAGGGCACCGGAATAACCAGTGCCGTGGGCAGACACAGAAAAAGAATATTTAATATCAATCAGATCTTCTCTCTTGATCCTTTTCTCTGCCATAAATTCAATAATCTGCTGGTCAATTTCATCCCGCCAAGCAGTAAATTCCTTTACAAAAATCATGCTATCAGTTCCTTTCTTTATCTTACACATATATTATAACAAAAATTATTATAAAAATCAAAAGGCCGATTTTACTCGGCCTTATATTTTTCAAGGAGTCGATCCAAATTCGCAACCACTTCTTTTAGAGCGACCCCATATTCAGTTAGAAATTCAATCATAGCATCCTTCTGGCCGGCTTCATAGCCTTTTTCATAACCATTCTTAAAGGAAGCCTCACAAGCAGTCCAATTATCCATCATAACCCTCCTTGGTAATAGCACACCAGCTCATAAGAGGACGCTTCCCGCATCCTTCGCAGTAAGTCCATCTCCAAGAGAAAAAATGAAATGGATTTTTCAAGACCCACTTCCAATATCCTTTAATTGAAAATTTATGCCCGTAAGCAGGGCAGATAAAATGAAGAGTCAAGAGCTATACCCCCTTAGTGGATGGGGGCATAGCGCTCGGACAGGAGAGTCTCCAGGCAGAGATCCCAACCAGTCTTGCCGGACAGCACCTGTTTGAGAATGGAAGGATTAGCGCCAGAGATGTAAGACACGTTAGGACCGAGATCCAGAACGGTATCATTTCGAGCGTTTACATTCCAGTAGTAGAGCTGAGGGAAGGGAATGGAAGTCTGACGCTCCCAATTCTCACGAATACGCTCCATCAGAGACTTGAATGCGTTGTCACGATTCCAAGTCTGACGATTGTAACGATTGTAACCATCCCACAGTTCATTGGTAGCCTGGTCGATCTCCATGTCGGAGATAATGAACAGCTTCTTTACGAAGTCTTCAGCGGGCACGCCACGCTTTGCCAGCGCCAGAAGCATATCAAAGACAGCCTGAAGATTGGTATTATCGCAAAGGCCGGCTCGACGAATGCGATTTACCTTTTCAACGAAATCACGACCAGTGATCTCAATCAGCTGAGGACGAGAAGCGAAAGAGATGTAATGGTTATGGAACGGACCCTTCGCACGTTCTGCGAAGTAGATGGACAGAGAAGTCGCAACATCAATGGGCAGAGGATTGTGATTAGCCCAGGTCATAGAACCAGAGGTGTCACAAACGCACATGAAATTGCTGGCGTCGTTCTCGCCAATATAGTCAGGCAGGTTAGCCCAGAACTTATTGACGGCCTCACGTTCAGTAGAACCATAAGGCATATGATCCACCTTGAGGGCCTTTACGGCACAGTCATAGGGGAACAGAGTCGCAGCGTTTACCTTGGACTCAGGCTTAGCCATGAACTCTGCGTAGCGTTCCTTCAGTTCCTCACGAGTGGAGAAACAATGAGAGTAACGCATACCAGCCACGGAAGGAAGCTTGAAGAAGTCAATCTCATCGAAGCGCTTGCCGGACATGAGACGCTCCAGAACGTTCAGGCGCTCACGAAGAGCGGACAGAACACGACGATACTCACGAGGAGTCATGTTCATATAAGAGCGAGTGATCTCACCCAGATAACGAGAATCCTTAGAGGAGGCATTGCAGGACTTAGCCCACTTGCCAGCCAGAGAGGGGAACTCGACTACCATATCTGCCAGAAGCTGGCGAGACAGCATAGTCATTGCCTCATCCTGCAGGGGAGTATCAACGAACACATACAGATCATCGAATCGGCCATACTCGGGGACATGAACCAGATTACGACGAGCTACCTCCGGATAAGTGTTAGCCAGCCACTTCATCGCAACTCGGAAGAAGCGACGCTCACCAGCACCACCACGAACATCTCGAATCCAGAACAGGCACTTCATGGCGAGAGCCTCGTCACGAATCAGAGCCTTGTTAAACAGCTCGATAACCTCGGCATCAGTACGCTGGCGGTAAGCGCCACCGAAAGCAAACAGGTCCAGAACCTCGTTCAGGGTAGAGCCATAAGCAACTGCACCATTCTCGGTGGTCTTCATATTCAGCATAGCCTTCATTTCATTCAGCATAAACTTATCTCTCCTTTTTCTCTTTGACTCCTCTTGGACAAGAGGATTAACTTTATGTATATATTATATCAAAAATTTTTGAAAAAATCAAATCAATCTTTCTTCCGCAAATCCATCAGGAGTAGTGTAGCAAATACGTTCTATTCCCAATTGCTTTATGAAAGCCATACAGCTTTCACAAGGTCTTGACAAAGCCATCTTTCCGTTTTTTAATTCCCGGTAAGTATAAACTTCAACTTTGCTGAAGTCAATATCTAACCAACGAATCTTTTTCAAAGCAGAAAGTTCGGCATGGGTTTTTGCGGGAGTATTACAATTCTCAAACCGATAAGAATTTAACTGCTTTTGCAATGGGCTGGTTTTATTTGAATTATGCCCTTTCGCCAACAGGGCACCTTTATAATAAACCGCACATCCGACTCGGGCCGGTCCGGAATAATCGGCCCGAGCCATTTCTTCTTTTGCCTTTTGGAATCTTGAAATTCTCAATTAAGCGCTCAAAGCACGAATACGACGTTCAATCTTCTTGGCAATCTTTTCATTGGCCACAGGATCACGGGTCATGAGCAGTCGCTGGCGATTTCGCATCATCTGAATAGTTACTTCCTTAGAAAAAAACATATCAAATTCCTCCCTTTACTTTATGTATATATTATATAATATTTTTTATTAAAAATCAAATCATACTACAAATTTAGCAGTATCTTCTTTCTGATAGACTTCTGGAATTTTTCCATTCAGCCACAGACCAACCTTTTTAATTTCGCCGGTCTTGAGAATCTGAACAGTAAATTCTCGATTACCATATCCGCCAGTCTTTGCACTATCGGTTTTACAATAAGCAAAACCGTCAATAATCAAAGTATCAGGATCATTAAAAACATCGTTCCAGTAACAGTCATCCCAACACTCTTGGCAAACCGGCTGAAGACTATTGGCGGATCTAAAATAATGGCTATAATAAGCTTCACCGTTTTTAATTTCATAACCGCAACGATAGCATTTCATCGTTTCTTCCCCCATATCTTATCTATGATAAGGATAATTCCCAGTAGACCGCAAAGAGCGATAGAGGTTATAAGCCGAATCTCCATTAATTCTGTCATTAAGCAATACCCTCCAGCATTGCAACCAGCATTACATTGCCATACAGAATAGACATAATGAACATACAGGTAGCCATGCCCATTCGCAAAATTTTGCCCCAAGTGTCTTTAGCCTTTGACATATTGGCGATACCACATACAGTGGCTACGCTATAAGAGATAAAGAAAAACCAGTTCCAAAACATATTATCAATATCCTTTCCTTTTATGTATATATTATATCAAATTTTTTTATAAAACGCAAAATAAAAATAAGGCTCGGAATTAAATCCGAGCCTTAGATATTTATTCAGTTACATCAAGAATAGGAACAGTTGACGAACCAGCACCCATAAAGGTGGTAGGAAGCTGGCCATTCCAGTTATTAGCCTGAACATAATCAATTAGTGCCTGAGTCAGAGAAGCATTAATCTTAGTATTAGCTTCTGCCTCAGCAGACGCCTTTGTCGTAAGGGCATAAGCTTCAGCGTCAGCCTGAATCTTTGCTACGTCAGCTTCAGCCTGTGCGGAAATACGCTGGCGTTCAGCCTGGGCCTCAGCCTCCATAGTAGCCTGCTCCTGAACCGTCTGGGCACGAAGCTTTTCCTGAGTGGCAACCTGCTTTGCTTCAATAGCATTAGTAAAGGAGTCAGTGAAGTCAATATCCTCAATCGCAATAGTCATAACAGTAATACCATAGCTCTCAAGGTCGGTCCGCATCAGGGCCAGAACTTCGTCAGCAAGCAGGTCTCGCTTAGAGATCAGATTCTCAGCAGTATAACGACCAAATACAATCTTTACATTTTCAAGCAGTCGAGGAACAATCAGAGTATCCTTGTAATTAGTGCCTACAGTCTTGAACAGCATCATTGCGGTAGAGGGGTTGATCTTGTAGTTAATAGAACCCGCTACAGCAGTCTGTTGGATGTCACTGGAGAAGGCATTAAAGGCGAAGTTAGAACGCTGTTCTCGATTATCCAGAGTAACGATCTTCTGCCAAGGCATCTTGAAATTGATACCAGCATCGAGGGTAATGTTCTCTTCAACCTTACCAAATGTGGTTAGCACGCCTGTAAAACCAGTCGGTACCTGCGTGACGAATAGCGAAACGCCTAGCATCACGACAGCCACAATCATGGCGATAATCGGAATCGTCTTAAGGTGAAACAGCTTCATCAGTGCAATAGCAAGGGCAATAAGGGCAACACCGATCAAAACAAACATAAGAACCTCCAAAATATTAAATTTTATTTTGTCCCTTAAAGGGATGGCTGGGGTAGTTGGGTTCGAACCAACGATGCGGGAGTCAAAGTCCCGTGCCTTACCGCTTGGCTATACCCCATCATGGTGCCAGATTGAGAAACCACTCTCTTACTTTCAGGTATTCTGGCAATACCCATAGTTCGCATAACTCTCTGTGAACTGCCGGTATGATTAACCTTCACATACTATAGGGTTCTTATGGTAGTCAAGAACATTGACAATGGCGATGCGTACGGGGCTTGAACCCGTGACCTCCAGCGTGACAGGCTGGCATTCTAGCCAACTGAACTAACGCACCATATAAATTCCGCTTAGGCGCGGAAAGCATCTACGAAACTGGGATAAACACCATTCTGAGTTTCATTCACCAGATACATTTCATCATGGAAGTCGCTCATGGCATAAATAACACCAAGCAGAGAACGAGCATTAGCACGATGAACGCCATCAAAATCTTCAATCGAATACTTATCAGTAGTACCATCGGTATTCAGCTGAGAAACGAAACGGCTTGCTTCCTCGGTGGTATTCAGACGAATATGAGTTCTAGTATGAGGCATAATCCATTCTCCTTTATGAAATTAAATCAAGGTACATTCTTTTAGACTGTTGCTCTACCTACTGAGCTACTCGATAAATATCGAGGTAAGAATCGAACTTACGACATACGGTTTTTAGAAATGATTTGCTGTTCGTACCTTATGTATATATTATATAATATTTTTTTTGAAAAGTCAATTACAAATGAAGCTTTACTTTACGAAAATGACCACACTTGGTGCAAACATAAAGGCGAGACACTGTTGTCCAACTCTCTAACTTATCCAAAAGAATATAGTCATGTGAATCACACTTCATTTGCCGGATAATTTCTTTCCAAGTTCTCATAAATAACTCCTTAAAACTAGACGGCAATTCAGGTAGTTTGATTAAAAGTCAAGTCCTTGAAAAATAATTTGCTGTATCCGTCTAAGTAATGGCGAAAGGGGTGGGACTCGAACCCACACACCGGATTTCTCCGATTACTGCTCGCTTTCCAAGCGAGTGCCTTACCAATTAGGCTTACCCTTCCAAACTTTAGGGCACATTTTACTGAGGTTGTGCCCTATAATATGTTACACAACGAAGTCTATCCAGTCGAACTGGTTCATGGTCAAAGAAATATAACACGCCACGATCAGAAACACGATATTTTGCAACTTCCTGATTACCCTTCTTGTCAATAAGCAACAACTTACGACCCTTAATAAAGTGCTGATGCATATTATATTCTCCTTTTAATAAAGTGGCGGGGAGCAAGGGACTCGAACCCTCGCGCCGGCGTAGCCGACCTACAAGATTAGCAATCTCGCCTCTTCACCAACTTGAGTAACTCCCCATAAATAACTAGACACATCGCCGGATTTGAACCAAGCTCATAACTTTTTTAGAAGAAAAATTATTTTAACCTATTAAATTTAGCTGTGTGTGTCTATTGGCAAGGGCTGAGTGATTCGAACACCCACTCCAAGGTTTTGGAGACCTGGCGACTACCGTTATCTTAAGCCCCTATATCACCAAAGATCTTCAGAATATAAAAGACCTTCGGGTTCTTTAACCTGACCGCAAGCAAATGCGTGATGCCTTGCTTCGATGCGATTTAGGAATTGACCATTATGGTCAAGAAAACCTTGCTGAGTCTTAGTCTTATCAATTTCATCAGCCGAGCAAAACTGACTCATGATATAAAAAGCATCGGCATGACGATGGCAAGGAATCTCAAACCGCCGATTATCTTTTGTAGTAATCCATACAACCGCAGAAGTAATCACCAGTATTCCTCCCTTGCTTTAGCCATCCAGTAATCACGAATCACTCTTCCTACTGGATAACTCTTATGGACGGCAATACCATAGTATTCAACAATTTTCATTGCCAAATCCATTTCATAATCAGCCATTGACAAACATTTCATTGCCAAACCTGCTCCAATGCCAGTGTGTTTACGAAGTTCATTAACCATAGTAATTCTAGATTCCATTTTAACACCCCTTGAATGGTCGAGGTAAACACTAATTTCAAAATAGCTTTTAGATTGCTGTTGGAATCTAATCCGCATTTCGTCTTTTCTCGATTTACTTCCGTAGTTAGCTAGACCGCCTAAGTAAATAAAAGCTCAGGATAGAAGCGGGAACCTACTCTTGCCAAGGAGTTCTTACAGCATTGGTGCCGGTGGTGGGATTCGAACCCACACGGTATCACTACCAACGGATTTTGAGTCCATCACGTCTGCCATTCCATCACACCGGCATGTTTGGTTGAGAGTGTTGTAATCCTTGCCTCAACTCCGGAGCCTTTCCGACGGGAATCGAACCCGCAATCTCTCTCAACCTTATGATAATATTATATCATATTTTTTTATTAAAATCAAGCAAGAAATTTTTCGTTCTTTGGATAAGTATTGACCTTTTCAAATACAACCGATACCACTTTTCGCTGTTCATGGATTCTATTGAGTTCAGCGATTTCTTCTTTGGAAAGCTCATAATCGCCATCAGTATCTAGCAGAATTTGAACTCTATCAGTAGGAATAGTTAAATTTCAATCCTTAAATTCAATTTCTGTGGGATTAAATACTAGATACAAATTTTCAGCCTTTTTGCCACCAATATAACCTTTTACCCAAGTAGATTCTTCACCATTGAAGCAAAGATTAACATAGTGAGCAACAGAAGAATAAACAACCCCGTTATCCATAAGAACTTTAATGTCGAATCGATTTTCTGAAACACCCGCAATATTTAGGTCAGCAAAAGTCTCTTCAATACTATAACCATGATTAAGTTCAAAAGTAATCGCACGAAGAGCATCATAAGTAATATCAACCATACGGCTGAAATTAATTACACGAGGAATATTATTCCAATAGACTTCATTGAGCTTATCCTTTAGGTATTCGCTAATTTCTTCATCATTTGGATTGGTAATCTTAAAATGATAATGAAATCTGCCGGGTCTATCCAGAAGATAAGAATTTAACTTCTTAATTTCATTACAAGTGATAACAAAAAGTTTCTTACCACCATCAAGACCATCGAATAAACTTAGCATTTCTTCCTGCGGGTCAGGTTTATCTTCCATCTTACCAAAAGTCTTTTCAAATTCATCAAAAATGACAACAACTTCCTGTTCAATAGAACCAATAAAATTAGCGATTCCAGGAATATAAGAAGATACTGTAATTACGGGTAGACCATTAGCAATAGCCTCTACGGCCAATAGCCGAGCAAAAAGAGATTTACCAATTCCCTTCTGGCCAGAAAGAATAATGCCGAAATTGCGATTAGAGCTATTGAAAGCATTTAGGGCCTTACAGACCTTCTGACGATGGTTGCCATAAATCTTTTCTTCTTTTACTTCAAGGTCTGCCCTTTCAGTTAAAAAGAATCCCATCATTTTATGAAATCCAACTTCATAAGACTTAATAGGAAGTTTACTATAAGTCTTAAGGCTCTCGCCATAAATCTGATACTGGCCACCAGCTTGAACTACGTTCATTACATTAATTCTCCTTTAAAGTTAATAAATGGTGCAGGATGTTGGATTCGAACCAACACTGTACGTGCTCCTCTATGCAAAAGAATACGTTGCTGACCTGTCTTTACCAAGACAGACTTATAAACGTGCCTCTACCAGTTGGGCTAATCCTGCATATGGTGCGAAGGGTGAGATTTGAACTCACACACGCGGGTTGTCAGCCAAAGAATAATTGCAGTACAGACTAGACTAAGTCCAAAGTACGCCGCTCTGCCAGTTGAGCTACCTTCGCAGATTGTGCCGGGCTACCCACTTCCCACCGGCTCCGATGCTCGCTCGACATTTCTTGTCAGCATCTCCCTTAACTGGAGAAGATAAGAGGAATCGAACCTCTGTCTCAGGCTGGCAAGCAAAAATAATTGCTGTAAAAGCCTAACCTAGACTCACTTTTTCTGCGTTCTACCACT
>JAEIGA010011075.1_pt1 | contig 13687 bp, 16 predicted proteins | sample 9270691 | NCBI WGS metagenome assembly JAEIGA01 (sample SAMN17057246, study PRJNA624740) | gut metagenome | biome: biome; isolation source: fecal sample | host: Bos grunniens | place: China: Xizang | collected 2019
AAGATTGTGGATGCGATTAGATTAGCCATCACTTCTCCGCCAGCACCATGATTCATATTAATTTTATCATCTGACATATTTTATCGCCTTAGAAAAATATATGTAAAAACAAGTATATTAAATTAGTTATAAAATTAGTAAAAAAAAGAGTAAAGATAAATTAATATCTTTAGATTAAAATTCCGTTAACAACACCATCTTGACCAGGTCTAGATGTTACTTTTGCATTACCTTCAGGAGTTTCTACAACTGCACCTTTGGTAATGATATTCCTTCTTACGTAGTTAGGGTTTGCGTTGTTTTCAATTACTCCTAAAATATCGGTAACTTGAGTTTTACCGGATTTAACATCAGTTAAATTGATTTTATTAGCGGTAGCTAATCTGAGTTTTTCGTTTCCGCCACGAGTACGGATTTTTCTTAATCTTTTTTCGTCTACTCTAGTTTCAGCAGGATCTCTTCCTAATTCTGATTTTCTTTTTCCACGGTTTGCAACATTTCTTGCACCAGATGGACTTCTAGTTGATTTTCCTTGAGAAATTGCCATTATTTCACCTAATAAGTATAATTAATAATAAATAATCGCTGTCAATAAGTCTCTTTTCTGTAAACTGCAGGACAAGAAAAATAACAATTTACATTATGAGAGCAAAAAAGAGTCTTAATGAATAATGATAATAAAATATTACTTTTTCATTATATATAAACTTTATTTTTTTAAGGATTTTTGTCTTCATGAGAGACAACTGAAAATTTTAGATTGCAGACAGGACAGAAATTTTCATCAATAAGGGTGCCTCCGCAAATGGGACATTTATCCGGTGATGTGGATATGTATACATATTCCTCTTCATCAGAGATTTCAGGAGGAATCAACGGCTCCACATTTCTTGATAACTCTTTAGTTTTTGATTTGGCAAGTATTTCATCAACAAGAAAATCAAAATCATCTTCGGTAATATTATCATCACCGCTTGCGGCTAAAATCCTATCAATATCCTCATCAGTGATTTTATCGCCCAAAACATCCTTAAGCAAAACGATCAAATCATTGTCTTCAATATAATATTCCTCATCCATAAGAATAGTATGTGGATAATGACATATATTATTTATCCACATAATCCAAAAGATTGTCTTTAGGCTCTAATTCTTCCAATATCTCATCAGGAACTTTCACCTCCTCATATTCAAAGTCAATATCAGACATCGGCTCCTCCAAAATCATGTCATCAGGATTTTCTAAAATATAATCTGAAATGTTGTTTTTTAGATTGGCTATTATCTCATCCACATCAACCTCTTCAAGCTCATCCTCATAGTCATAGACAAAATCCTCCAGCAGCTCATCATTTATTTCCCTTGAAAAGTTCACAAAATCACCTCCTAACTGGCTCTAATCTCATAGCTGACTTCCGGAATATCAAATATATTGGCTGAATTATTGGAAAAAATCTCCCTGTCTGCTATGGAAAGCTTTAAATGGATTTTATCCCCGACACATTCAATCAATATGGACACATCAGGGTCCTGCAAAACACTTTTTTTGACATTCAAAACGCAAGATGCATCATTGATTTGAACAGATACTGGAAGTCTATTCTTATCGATGTTTAAAAATATTCCGTCAGCTATATCATAGTTTGCATAGTATCCCTTTTTATCAGACATTTTAGCGACAAATGTATCATTTGCCTCATCATAACTTGAAATCAATTCTTTCGTTTCCATAATATCAAACCTCTAACTTATATTATATTCAAAAAGACATATAAATTAATTCCTAGAGCATTTGAAGAGTAATACGATAATATTTCAAGGAAATAGTTACATATCAGGAGATAAAAATTTTCCTGAGCGGAAAAAATTGCCTTTAAAAAACTTTGTTGATTTGATTTTTAATTAGCTGAAAAATAGTTGGGAAGTGTTGTTGGGAATTATTTAATTTTGAATATAATTCATTTTAACTTTTTTATAATTATTCGCACAACTGAAAAAACTTCAAGTTTATCTGTAATTAGTGAAAAAAAATCATGAAATTATCTTAAAACATAAGCATATTTACATAAATGAACAGAATTTTACTTTAAAAAATAAAACTGAATAAACAATAATATTTATATAATGTTGTCTACAATAATACCAATTAGAGGTGAAATTGTGAATAAAAATATAATAATTGCCATCGTGGTCGTCATCATAATTGCTGCCGGTGCTGCTATTATGTTTGGACAAGTTGGAAAGACACAGACAGAAATAAAAATAATAAATAATGAAACCTTTCAAAATGGGGAAGCAGTACACTTTGAACTGAAAGATGCTCAAGGTAATGCTATTGCAGGTCAAACTTTGAATATTACCTTTAATGGTAATGAAACATATTCCGTAACTACTGACAATAACGGTAAAGGATATCTGATGATTAGTGGGGAAAATGCCGGAAAGTATGAACTTGAAGTAAAATATGCTGGAAATGACAAATATGCCGCATCCAGTGCTAAAGAAGTTATCACTATTACAGATGATTTGGCAGACAATTTAGCTTCAGGCATCTCCGGAAGTTCTGTCGCATCAACTAATGATTACAATCCTAAACCTACTGATAATGGTCAGGACTTAAATAACACTCCAGACAATCCATTCCCAGGCTCCCCTGGAACTTACTTCATAGGACAGTATGAACTGTGGGTAAGATCTTCCGATAATGTGGTTATTGATTCACCGAACGGTAAAGGAATAGGATTAACCGTTGACCAATGGGTAGCAACCTACGTAGGTTCTGATAGTAGTAATAATAATACCAATTAGAGATGATTCATAGAGAATCATCATTTTTTCTTTTTTTAATTCATTGCTTATTTTTTCTTGCTTAATTGACCTTTTAATACATTAAAACATTTTTTTAGCACCCTTTTGAATGCTGCTCAAAAAAGCTTATTGCCTTGAATATAATTAACTGTTGGAAAATGAACATGAACATGTATATCCTATCTATAAACCATAACTGATTTCAAAAACATTGCCAGTTAATGTTAAAGCCACATAATCAGATTAAAAATGGAAAAGTAACTATTAGTTTTATTGAACATAATTTTCATTATTTCATAGGCAATTGATATAGGGAAAATCATTGCCCCATAACATAGAAAAATTGCTTTAAAAAACTATTTTAAATACTTTTATCAAAAATATTTACGATGAAGGAAACACCTGAACAGCTCCAAATTGAAGCGGAAATAAAATCCCAGGCACAAGTCTTTTTAAAGGATTTCAATGCAGCATTGCCTGAAAGTATGGAACTTGAATATGAAGGATTTTACAGAAGAGGATTCTTTGTAACTAAAAAAAGGTATGCCGTTATTGAAGACGGAGAGATAATAGCTAAAGGATTGGAACTGGTTAGAAGAGACTGGGCGCCAATCGTTAAGGAAACCCAGGAAGCCGTTTTGATGGCACTGCTTGGAGAAGGGGATTCTGAAAAAGCAATTGAAGAGGTTAAAAAAGTGCTTAAAAGAATCAGAAAAGGAGATGTTGAAAACAAGGAATTAATCATCCATACCCAAATTAACAAGCCGCTGAAAGACTATAAACAGGTGGGTCCCCATGTAGTGGCTGCCCAAATCATAGAAGACCACGGAATAAAGGTAACCCGAGGCACCATCATCCAATACATAATAAAAAAAGGAAAGGGTTCAATAAGCCAGCGGGCAGTGCCGTATGAATACAGCGAAGGCGTAACCTATGACAAGGATTACTATATCAACAATCAGATAATTCCTGCCGTTGGTCGTATAATGGAACCGTTAGGATATTCCAAAAAAGATTTGCAGGACTTGGCTGTCGGTGAAAAACAGCAAAGCCTTGATGCATTCTTCTAGCTATAATATTGTATTGACATCGCCGATATTTTCAATTATGGTAATGTCCAGTTGCTCTCTTTTAATATAATCCCTGTCATCTTCAGTAACATCGGAATTGACTAAAATTGCACTCATGCCTGCATTAACGGCACCTAAAGCATCTTCCCTAAACTTGTTTCCAATCATTACTGACTTTTCAGGATCACCATTCATCTTTCTCAAAGCAACGTCATAAATCAGTTTGTCAGGTTTCTTTTTGCCCACCTCTTCAGAGGTTATTACCTCATCGAAAAATGAATAGACATTCAAACGGACAAGTTTTTCCCATTGCTTAATGGTAATTCCATTGGATATTACAGCTAAGCGATATCCCTGGCTTTTAAGATAAATTAATGTGTCAATAGTGTCAGCAAAAGGCCTTAAAAGTGCCATTTTAACATTATGGTAAGTAATCATACCCAAAGCAACAAGCATCGGATCTTCATGGCCCAAAACTACCTGAGTTAGCACATTAAAGTGTTTACCATAATTAGAACCTTTTTCACGAATGATGGTTTTTAAAACACCATAAGCTTCGTCTTTGTCCAAAGGCAATCCATTGTCAACCATTAATTCAATAGCTGCTTTTCTTGCAGTCTGCGCAAAAGTGGAAGTATCCAATAATGTATCATCCACATCAAAAAATACTACACGATCGTCTTCCATAGCTCTATCTACCATATTAATCACCTTTATTAAAATCAAGTTCTAAAGTAACAGGACAATGGTCAGAACCATAAACATCACTTAAAATGGTCGCTGATTTGACATTGTCTTTAATCTCTTCATTAACATAAAAATAATCCAGTCTCCATCCGGCATTCCTCTGACGGGCACGGGTACGATAGCTCCACCAGGTAAAGTTGTCCTCACCTTCGTCGAACATACGGAAAGTATCGACAAATCCCGCATCTTCGAGTTCATCCAGCCATGCACGCTCTTCAGGAAGATAACCGGATTTTCCTTCACAGTTTTTAGGATTGTAAACATCAATAGGATGATGTGCAATATTGTAATCGCCGGTAATGACAAGGTTCTTGCCCTGACTTTTGAGTTCCTTTAACTCATCAAGCAATGCATCGCAGAAGGCCACCTTGAAATCAAGCCTTTTGGCTTCCATGCCGCTGTTCGGGAAATAGATATTGTAAAGAATGAAATCTTCAAATTCAATTTTCAGGACTCTGCCTTCAGCGTCAAGCTCTTCAATGCCCAATCCTCGGGTAACATCGGCGGTTTCGATTTTGGAATAAGTTGCAACGCCACTGTATCCTTTCTTCTCTGCTTCGTTAAAGTATGAATCATAATCTTCAACATCAGCTAATTTCTTTGGAATATCTTCTTTGGTTGCCCTTACTTCCTGAAAGTTGATGATGTCTGCATCGGTATTGTCAAACCAATCCCAGAATTCATCCTTTTTGGATACGGCTCTGATTCCATTTACATTCCAAGAAACTAACTTTACAGACATTATAATTTCACTCCATCATCTAATTTAAGTTCACGAAGCCATTTGATATCACTCTTGTAAAGCATACGAATGTCAGATACGTCATATCTTATCATGGCCAGTCTTTCAATACCCAAACCGAAAGCAAGAGCAGGTTTATCAATACCCAAAGGCTTCAATACTTCAGGTCTGAACATTCCGGCCCCTCCAAGTTCAATCCAGCTTTCCTTCTCTTCGAGATAGATTTCGGTTTCAGTGGACAGGTAAGTATAAGGGAAATATGCCGGGCGGAATCTTACTTCAAAACCAAGCTTCTTATAGAATTCCTTCAAGGTACCTAAAAGATTTTGGAAACTGATTCCTTCATCACAGACAAGCCCTTCAACCTGATGGAATTCAGGCAAGTGCTTATAATCGAAAGTTTCTCTTCTGAATACTCTTCCTACGGAAAACATTTTGATTGGTGGCTCGAAGTCATAGAGATGTTTGGTTGAAATTCCTGTTGTGTGGGTTCTTAAAACGCTTTGGCGTGCAATGTCTTCACTCCAGTCATATTGCCAGCCGATAGAACCTGTTCCACCACCGTTTTCATGAGTTTCAGCAGTTAATTTAACCAGATCAGCATCAGGCAAATCGCAGGTCAGCGGATTTTTAAGATAGAATGTATCCTGCATTTCACGGGCAGCATGATCCTGAGGCTGGAAGAGTGAATCGAAGTTCCAGAATGCAGATTCAACATAGTCCCCCTTATCTTCAGAGAATCCCATATTCAAAAATATTTCACGGATTTCATCAATGATAACTCTTAAAGGATGTTTTTTACCTGCAAATATTATTGGAGCTTCAGCATTAATATCATAAGGACGATACTGTAAGTTTTTCCATTCTCCATCTTTTAAATGTTGGTGTGTTAATTGAGTAGCCTGCTCCTGTATGGTGAATCCATGCTTAAGAATTTCTTCACCTTTAGGCAATATTGTAAAAGAATGTGAGGTTTCTTTTTGAACATTTAATATATTTTTCCTACCGGTAAGCTTTAAAAAACCATCCCTCAATTCATCAGTGAAAAGTTTAACACCTTCGGCATTGGCTTTAAGATGCTCCAGAACTTTTTCATCAGCGCCAAGTTTGTCTGAAAACTCCATACCGAAATCTGTAATGTTGACAACACCTTTGTCAATTTGAGCCCAGTCCTTACGGCGTAACCATCCGAGAGCAATATTTGCCTCTTTTTTATCGATACCAGTTTCATTGGCCAAATCTTTCATGTGAATTTGATGCTTTTTGGATAAAACGTCCAATATCTTTCTTTCGGGAAGACCGTGATTAGCATAATTAAGGCCGTCTTCGGTTAGGGAATAGGTTTCCTGAACCTCCTTGTCAACATCAATAATGTCCTTTGATGCAAGAGAACCTGCAGCACTCATTACTGATTTGATATCCATGCCTGTATTTTCAGCAATCTCTTCAGGAGAAGCATCAGGATTTGCTTCTAGTTCTTTTAAAAGTTTCTTTTCATAAATATGTAATTCATTAATGGTTTTTGTAATATCCTCACTCATTTAAACACCATAGTAATTATCATTAATAATAGTATAATATATATTTTAATTAATTAATAAAGATATTGAAAAAACTCACTTATTTTAAAAAAATTTGAAATTAAAAAAATTTCTAAATGCAATATTCTAATGATGAGGTAACTTTTTTGCGGTTTAAAAAAAAATAACATTAATCAAATTCCAAATCATTGAAAATAATTTTCATATGATTAATTGCATCTTTAACTTCACTAAGAGTTATTTCACTAAAGGGATTATAATCTGCTTTTTTTCTTAATTTAAATAATTTTGTTAAATTAGATCCAATTTTCTTTTCATTAAAGTTATATAATGCATTTCTTACTTGCTTATGTTCACTTATATATTTTTCATCTTCACTAAAATCCCAAGGTTTCAATATTTTGAATTTTTTATCTTCTAGCCACAATACACATAACAAGAATGCACTATAATATGCTCTATTTATTATTGTAGCATTAATACATCGTTCATCACAATTTTTAGGAATTAACTTATTTCTTAATCTTAAAAAATTCAGAGTTAATAAATATAAATGAAATTGAGGATACAATTTAATATTCATTAATTCACCTCACAGGAATATAGCCATATTCATGTAAAACTCATGAATACCATTTTCTTTTGTAAATTCTTCCATATGGTCATATATTTCGACTAAAGTAGAGTCTACTTTATCTTTAGATGTTCCATTTAACACCTCAAAAATGAAAATATAATCTAAAGTTTCCAAATCCGGCTCTTCTTCAATAGTCATATCACCCAAAAAATCATATCTTTTAGTGAATTCCTTAATTTCTTCAGTAAATATTTTTTTAGCAGGTTCCATAGACCGTTTAAATTCCATTAATCTAGAACCATACATCATATCGCCCCAAATTTTTATTTGATGTGTAATAATTTATATTATAATAAATAAATACTTTTTTGTTTGATTTTATACAATATAACCAATTTAAAACAATATTATAATCAAAGAATAAATTTTAATCAATTTATAATAATGGCTTAAGGTTAACTATTTAATTATTTACCCGTCAAACATTTTATAATTTATCAATTTTAGCAAAAATTGAAAGTTTAATATAATTTTTACAAAAAAAACTCAATACTACCAAATAATTTTTAAAGTACAAATACCCAACTAATCATATAAAGTTGATTACTATGGAAGCGAATGAAGATATTGATTTGATTGTAAATCACCCCAAACAGGCAATAAACAAGTTGGCAGTTCCTATCATTATAAGTAATATGTTTATGATGATGAACAATATCATTGACGGTATCTGGGTTGGTGGACTTGGTGCTGGTGCATTGGCCGCCGTTGGATTTGTAACACCACTATTTTTAACATTGGTTGGTTTTGCAAACGGTCTTGGAGCAGGTTCCAACAGCCTGATTGCAAGATGCATCGGGGCTGAAAAATATGACGCCGCAGGAAACAGTGCAATCCATTCAATGATACTGAGCATGATAGTGACCATAATAGTGACAATATCGTTTTTAATAATTTTAAAGCCGTTACTGCTTCAGATGGGAGCTGGTGAAGTAATTAAAGATGCTTCAAATTACGGATATATCGTAATGGCAGGAAGCTTTTCTATATTTATACCTGCAATGATGGCTGCAATCTTCAGGTCACAGGGTGAAATCAAAAGGGCATCATACCCTCTGATGTATACCGCAATAATCAACATGATTTTGGATCCGATATTTATTTACGTCCTCAAATTAGGCGTCAGCGGAGCCGCACTGGCAACAGTAATATCTGCAGCAATTCCAATGTTTCTGATGATGTACTGGATGTTTGTTAAAAAAGACAGTTTTTTAAAAATAAGCATGAAAGAGTATGAAAGAGACTTAAACATCTATAAGGACATTTTGGTTGTAGGAATTCCTGCAAGCCTCGAACAGTTTGTTTTGTCATTCGTATCCATTTTAATGAATTATTGGCTAACATTTCTTTCAGGAACAATTGCCGTAGCATCATATACCGCAACATGGAGGCTGATTTCAATTGGAATTGCCCCTCTAATCGGTATTGGAGTGGCAACATTAACTGTGGGCGGTGCCGCATACGGAGCCAGAAACTATAAGAACATGAAAATAGCCAGAAATTACGGAGTTAAGCTAGGTTTAATATCTTCCATTATAATCTGTGCAATCTGTTTTATTTTTGCAGAGCCCCTGTCACACATATTTGCATATTCAGCAAATAGTACAGTCCTATCTTTAAGAATAACCGAAGCTATTAGAATCCTATGTTTCTTCTTATTGGCAATGCCTTTAGGTATAATAGCAGGAAACCTATTCCAAAGTATGGGAAAAGGAACAATAGCTTTAGTATTTACAATTTTAAGGGCATTAATTCTTGAAATAGTATTTGCAGGATTGTTTGGATTTGTTTTAGGATGGAATGATGTTGGAATATATGTTGGTATGGTATGCGGAATGGCTGTAGGTTCCATTCTTTCATTCGGATATCTTAACTATTACCTTGTAAAAATACAGGATTACTTTAAGCCGAGTTAAATGCAACTAAAAAAAATAAAAAATTAAAAAACTAATTTAAAGATATTGAACATAATCTTTGAAAATAGTTTCTTTATAACATTCAATTTGACTTCCGGAGAGAAATCCTGCTTTATTAAGCCAGTGTTCTTCCAAAACTTCCTATCCGCTTCAATGGAATTACCCAAAACTGCCATGGCTTTCCATACATCGAAATATATAATATCCCCAAATTTCGGATTGTGAAGCTTATCCGATTCAACATCCTTTTTGAATTTCTTTGCAGCCTTATCTATTTTTGATGTTTCAAGTGTTTCCTTGCCTCCGCAGGCCATTGAAAATTTATAGACTTTGTTTACGCCCCAATGCCTTAACGTTTCATCAATATAGTTGGCTACCTTTTTATGACCTGCACCTGCAGTTGTAACAACAACAAACGCTTTTTTTGTGAAAAATATAGGCCTATGGAAAAGATAAGCGGTATGATCAAAGAAGTTTTTCAAAAGAGAAGATACGTTCATTGCATAAACAGGTGATCCCATAATAACTGCATCAGATTCCTTAATTTTATCCACAATCGGCTGGATTTTATCAAAATGAGGGCATTTATCTTCCCCAATCATTATACAATTCATACAGCCCACACACATGGGAATCTGCTTTTCAATCAAATGGATTTCTTCAAAATCTCCTTCGAGGTTACTTGTTACTTGTTTCATTACGTCATATGTGTTTTTCTTTCTTGGAGAACCGTTAATAATCAAATATTTCATTTAAACACCTAATTGATTTTCTAATACCAGTTTTTTCTTATACTGAAATTGCTTGTCAAATTCATCAACATCTTTTTCGTCAACATCAAATACATGGGGATTGGAAAATATTCCTCGTTTACTTTTAACTTTGCTTTCATCAAATATTCTTATCATGAAAAAAGGACATTCCTCAGACGTATCCGTTCCATCCAAATACAAATTATAATTTGATGCAGATACAAAGCCGAACCTGTGATAATAGTTTTCATCGCCAATTACCACAACGAATGGAATTTCCTCTTTTTCAGCCAGGTTTAAAGTGTATTCTATTAATTTGGATCCCAAACCCCTATTCTGATAGTCCTTATGAATGGCTACAGGACCCAATACAACTGCATCCATCTTTTCATCCCCATAATCCAGCGAACCTCTTGAATAGTTAATGTGGCCCACTATTTTATCGTCGATTTCGATAATGTAATCCAAATCTGGAATGAAAGAATCATCATCTCTTAAATTATGCACAATATAATGTTCATATGCTCCCGGACGATATACGTTCCAAAAGGAGTCCCTTACAAGATTTTCAACTTCCAAATAATCTTTCTGTAATTCAAGTCTTATCTTAATATTATTTCCCCCACTAAACTTTTACGGAATTATAGATTAATTTAATATGATTTTTTGTCTTTTCGCCGAATTCCACTAAAAATTTCTCATCATCTTCAGGATAATTGACTATGAAATGTTCTATCAGCAAAAACAGGCCATAATAGTAGAAGGATTCGGCAAGGTGTTTTGAATTACAATCTGCTTTAATCACACCTTTTTCTTTCATCAAATCAAACAATACAATCCATCCATTAATCGGACCACTAATAATAGCTTGCTTTACAAATGTTCTGATTTTTTCATTGTGATATGCTTCAACCAAAATGATTCTTGTTATTTTCATCATTTCTGCTTCTTTTAGCTTATCGATATAGAATTCCAGTCCGAAATTGTAGAAATAATCAAATCCTACATCAAGATTTTCACTTGCCTGAGCTTTAGGAATTTCCTCCTTTGTCATTACTCCAATGTAATATTCAAGTATTGAATCCAAGATTGATTCCTTGCTTTTGTAGTGATTGTATATTGAACTTTCTTTTATTCCAACTTCTGAAGCAATTTTACGGACAGATACACCGTCATAGCCATATTGCGAAAATAAATCAATTGAAACATGAAAGATTTTTTCTTTATTATTCATAACTAACACTTGTTAGTTAAATATTGAAATTAATGAAATATAAATGTATTGAAAAAAGAGGATGACTCAAAATTATTTTTAAAATAATTTTTTTTACATATTTTTTTTAAGTATTTTGTTTGTTGTTTTGGTGTATGAGTTCTTTTTGTATTGTTTCGTTGTATATTCGTTTTAAATTATGTGATATTGCGAGTAATTTTGCTTCTGTTTGTGTTCTTTTTAGTCCAGTGGTGTTGAATTCTGTTACTTTTAAATTTTGTTTTATATTTCCAAATGGCCATTCTACAGTTTTTGATCTTTTTTTGTAGATTTCTTGAGCCCATTCAGCGTCCATTTTTCTGAGCATTTTTATTTTGTTTGGATTTCCATAATCTGTTATTAGTCTGTTACGATTTTTTCCACAGCATTCCAGTTGTTTTGAGCATATTTTGCAGTTGTTTGTCCAATATATGGTTCGTGGCTTGTTTTTTAAGGTTCTTTGGTTTTCGAGTATTTGCCCCATTGGACATACATATGTGTTTTTTTCTAAATCGAAGATGAATTTGTCTTTTCCGAATGGTTTATCCTTTTTATTGATTTTTTTGAGTTTTCTTGAGAGTTTTCGTGTGGATATGTATCCATCAAGTTGATTTTCTGCCAGATAATCTATGTTTTCGTTTGTTGAGTATCCATTGTCTGCTGAAATCTGAGTATTTGGAGGTAATTCTCCAAATATTGATTTTACTTGTTCTATTTGCGGAATTAATTCAAATACGTCTGTTGGATTTTGTGTTAGTGATGATGACACGATTATTCCTTTGTAATCGTCTACTCCTATTTGTAAATTGTAATCAAATTCCCATTTACTCTTTTTATTTAGCATCCATCTTGATTCAGGGTCGTTGATGCTGATTACATCATTAGTGGTCTTTTGGAGTTCTGTGTCGATTTTTTCTACTTTTTTGAGAATTTTTTGGGCTGATTTTTTATCCTTTTGTGCTTGTTCCAATAATTTTTTACTACTTCTTCGTAGTTTGAATTCGTTTCTATCACCTTTTGTGGTTTCTGTTACTTTTTTGTAAATTTCTTCGAAGGATTCTTTATCAATTAATTCTTTTGGAACTGAATTTCCTGATTCCTCTCCAAGAATTTCATCTTCTTCTTCATCGAGTTCAATACTCTTTTTTAAGATGTCTTTGAGTAAATCTATTTGTTCTTGATTTGTTAAATTATTTATGGATGCTTTGGCTTTGATTTTTGTTCCATCAATTGCTATATGTTTGAGTTTTACTAAATCTAATTCTTTTGCCATCAATACTGTTGTTTTAAATGCGTCATCAATTAAATCTGCATGATCCACTTTGAATCTGTTGATAGTTCGGAAATCTGGTTTTTCCATACCTGCTAAGTACATATAACTGACATCTGTAGCTGCTTTAGCAGCTACTTGTCTTCCAGACAACCCTCCATCAAAAGCACCCATTAAAACTAGACGTAACAACATTTTACGGGAATAAGCAGGTTTACCTGCTTTATAACAATAATTCAAATCGACTTTTGAAAAATCAATTTCATCCACAACATTTTGAATAAAATAACATGGATGATCTTTTGGAATCAACTCCCTCAAGTCCAAAGGAATTAATAATTGCTGACCAATTTTATCCTCTCTCAAAACCATAAAAAACACAACTAAAAAGTTAATTAACTCTAATAATAGATTGTACTTCCTAGTATAAATAATTAAAGGATAAAAATAAGTAAAAAAAATTTAAACACAAAAATTATGAGTCAACCTCAAAATATAAAAAAAGAAATTAGAAGTGATCTTTTAGATTACTTACTAAAATGGAAGCTGCAGTCAAATCAGCAGTTGTTCCCGGATTATAACCGTTATCATATAAATAATCATCAAATTCAGCAAGTTTTTCAGCAAAATCACTTTCATTCTTAAGTTTAAGCAAATCCTTTGTCATCATGGATACTTTTAAAGCGGCATCTTCACCCTCTTCCCTATAAATTAAAGTATCAGGAACCTGAGAAAGAATTGTCAAAAAGGTCATGACACAAGCTTCATTTAAAGATTTCTCCTTAAGTTCATGATAGGTCGGATAACCGATTTCAAAGACAATAGGCATGTCTGAAGTCATTTCCCTGCCCAGCATGTCAAATGAAGCAGATATCTTTAAAACATCATACATTGTCTGATTGTTTTTTCTTAAATCATCCTTAGCGGAGTCTGATGTAACATCATATTCGTC
>JAEIGA010011076.1_pt1 | contig 13687 bp, 25 predicted proteins | sample 9270691 | NCBI WGS metagenome assembly JAEIGA01 (sample SAMN17057246, study PRJNA624740) | gut metagenome | biome: biome; isolation source: fecal sample | host: Bos grunniens | place: China: Xizang | collected 2019
AGGGGCCGCATGGTCACCACGTACACCTACCAGGACTTCGAGGAGGCCCCAGACAGGGCCGAGTTCATCCAATCGGCGATAGCCGCGCACAAGTCGAGCGACAAGTACAAGCTGGCTCTAATCGCGGACAAGTACGACCGCCAGGAGAACGTCACCATCAACGAGTACGCCCGCACGCTGTACTCCATGAGGGTGAGCGACAATGGCAGGGCCACGGCGGTGAAATCCGAGGACTTCACCGCAGCCAACAACAAGCTGGCGTCGAACTTCTTCAACCGACTGAACACACAGAGGGTGCAGTACAGCCTAGCCAACGGCATCAGCTTCGTGCAGCCCGAGGAGGGCAACGCCGAGGACGAGGTGAAGGAGGCGATGGGCGAGGGCTTCGACCGCCGAATCGCCGACGCCGCCTACGCCGCGTGCAAGCACGGCTCCGCGTTCTGCTACTGGAACAGCGACCGCGTTCACAGCTTCGAGCTGACCGAGTTCTGCCCGCTGTGGGACGAGCGCACGGGCGAGCTGAGGGCTGGGATACGCTTCTGGCAGATGGACAAGACCAGGCCCATGTGCGCGACGCTCTACACCGAGGACGGCTTCTCGGACTGGCGCGTGGAGGACGGGGAGCTGAGGCCGCTCGACAGGAACGGGAACGCCACGGAGTCAGAGGTGGTGCAGGCGTACAGGACGGAGACGGCCTACATCGCCGCCGACGACGAGGAAATCATAATCGGCGAGGAGAACTACGGCAGGTTGCCGATAGTCCCGATGTGGACGAGCAGGCTCAAGCAGAGCACGCTGGTCGGGATGAGGGCGCACATAGACGCCTACGACCTCGTGAAGTCGGGTTTCGCGAACGACCTCCAGGACTGCGCCACCGCATATTGGATTGTCGAGAACGCCATGGGCATGACCGACGCCGACCTCGCGGAGTTCCGCGACCGATTGAGGCTGGAGCACATCGCGAAGGTCGACGGCACGGACGGGGCCAAGGCGACCCAGCACACGCAGGAGATACCGTACGCGGCGCGGCAGGCGCTCCTGACGGAACTCAGGAACGGCATATACGAGGACTTCGGGGCGCTGGATGTCCACGCCGTCAGCGCGGGGGCCACGAACGACCACATAGACGCCGCGTACCAGCCGCTCGACGAGAACGCCGCCGACTTCGAGTACTGGGTCGGCGAGTGCGTGGAGCAGCTGGTGAAGCTGGCGGGATACGACGACTCGCCGATTTTCCAGCGCAACCGAATCAGCAACCAGAAGGAGCAGGTCGAGATGGTCGTGCAGGAGGCCCAGTGGCTAGACACCGCCACGGTGCTGAGGAAGCTGCCGAACATCAGGCCCGACGAGGTGGCGGCTATCCTCGCGTCGATGGAGGGCGAGGACATGGGGCGTTTCGGGTTCGGCGAGCCGACAGGGGAACCGAACGGGGAGGAGTAGCCGATGAAGCTGGAATGCGCGTTCCCCATGCCAGAGCTGAGGCTGTACCACTCCCGCAGGAAGTGCCTCAAGGCGCTGCGCAAACTGGGCTACGACTCTACGCCGCTCGGGACCGACTCGCAGATGTGGCTCGTGGACAACGTGGCAATCGTGCTGTTCGAGGCCGATGCCGACTGGCACGCCGAGGCCGCGCTGCTTTGCCACGAGGCCGTGCACGTCGCCGACGAGTGGCTGAAGGCGCTTTGCGAGGAATCACCAGGAGACGAGGAGCGCGCGTACATGGTGCAGTGCGTGGCGGAGCCGCTGTTCAGGGCGCACGAGAAGTGGAAGCGGAAGCATGCTGGATGACGCCGCCAGAAAATGGACCGACGCCGAGCTGGAGGCGCTGGAGAGGCGGATGCGGCGCGAGTACCAGCAAGCCGCCAGGGAGATGCGCGCGAAGCAGGCGAAGTGGCTCGACAAGTTCAACCGAGAGCGCGAGCAACGCGAGAAGGCGCTGGACTCCACCAAGGAGGCGATGGAGGCGCACGAGCGGTGGCTGCAATCGCAGGCCGCTAGGGGCGACTGGCTCGGCGGCATGGTCAACGAGCTTTCGGAGTCCGCCCACGGCGCGAACGTGCGCGCGACCGACATGGTGAACGACCACATCCCGCACGTGTTCGCAGGCAACGCCAACAGGGCCGCGTTCGCAATCGAGGGCAAGGTCGGCAGGGACATGGGCTTCACGCTCGTGAACGAGGACGCGGTGCGCTACCTCATGGGACTTCCCCTGCAAGGCGGCGGCGGGGGCCAGCTGGTCAAGGAAGCGGTCAACGAGGCCGCGAAGCTCGGGCCAGGGTTCGCGCAATCCGTGCGGAAGAGGGAGATGGACTACCCGCAGGACATGCGCTGGAACCGACAGAAGTTCACCTCCGCGATAACGCAGGGCATCCTCCAGGGCGAGAGCATACCCGACATCGTGAAGCGCACGGAGTCGATATTCGGGCAGAACATGAACGCGGCCATCCGCGCCGCGAGGACGGCCACCACCAACGCCGAGAACGCTGGGCGCATGAGCACGTTCGAGCGCGCCGAGAAGCTGGGCATCGACATGGAAATCGAGTGGGAGGCCACGCTGGACGAGCGCACCCGCGAATCGCACCGAGAGCTGGACGGGCAGAGAATCAAGCTCGGGGAATACTTCGAGACGGAGGACGGGCCGATACGCTGGCCTGGAGACCCGCAGGCCGACCCAGCTCAAACCTGGAACTGCCGATGCAGGGCCGATGGGCGCGTGGTCGGATTCGACGGCGAACGCGGAGACTGGGTGGACGACGTGCCAGGGGAGCGGTGGGCCAGGTTGCCCGAGGGCATGACCTACGAGGACTGGAAGAAGGCCAAGGCCGTCTCGCGTGTGGAGAGCTACGCGAACGAGGCTGGAAGGGTTTCGGATGCGTGGCTCGGCGCAATTTCCGATAATTTAACTATTGACAATCCGAGACAAAGCACTATAATTAACATGGCGGGTCAAGCGGCGGGATACGAGCCGATAGACCTCGCCGACGCAATCGAGGAAATCGAGAGCGGCAAGACGAACTCTCTGGAGAAGTGGATTGCGAACGGCAAGCTTGTGCCTGAGAGAAAGCGCGTGCACGACGGGATAATCGACGACCTGCTCGAAGGCAAGACGCCGACTGGCGAGCAGCCGAAGATGACAATGCTGGGAGGAGGCCCTGCATCGGGCAAGAGCAGCGTCATGAACCCAGATACCAAGGGAAACCCGCACGCAATCACAATCGACCCAGACGACATGAAGAAGCGCCTGCCAGGGTTCGCCGAGATGGCGGAGGTCGACACTGGAGCGGCATCGTTCTACCATGAGGAAAGCTCGGCGCTCGCCAAGCGGTTCTCCGAGGTCGCGTACTCAAGGCACCTCGACGCGATATACGACGGGACTGGAGACGGCTCGGTGAAAAGCGTCATGAAGAAGATAAACGGGGCGAGGGCAAACGGCTACAGAGTCGAGGGCAAGTACGTCACAATAGACACCGACGAGGCCATACGCAGGAACAGGAAGCGTTACGACGACGCGGTGGCCCGTGGCGAAACGCCGAGGCTACCGCCAGAGAAAATGGTACGGGACACGCACGCGAAGGTCACCGACATCTCCGTGGAGCTTGCGCCGAAGTTCGACAGAATCGAGGTATGGGACAATAACGGCGGTCGCGGGGAGCAAGTGCTGATAGCGGTCGGCGGAGACGGCAAATGGCTCAAGCCGTTAGACGGCATGGAAGACAAGTTCGTCGCATACCTTGAGAAAGGCGCTCGCGGCGCAAACGGATTCGAGAAGCTTTCGGACGGGAGCTACAGGCCGAAGAGGTAATTCAATGGAAATCAGGTCGAGCAGAATCAATCAAATCATAGACGCCGTGAACAGGCGCTACCCGAAGGAGGCAATCGGCGTGAAGGAAGGCAAGGAGGAGGAGTACTACGAAAGCTTCTGGGCCGAAGCCGAGGAGATTGCGGCGAAGTACGGTTTCTGGCCGACGTTCGACATGTGCGAAATCGAGTCAGATGACCCGTGCCTGGACATCTACGGAGGCAGGTAATGGCTAAGACTGGAAGCGGCGCGATAGCTGGCGCTGGCAGGCGCAAGGGCCAGTTCGTAGGCTGGGACGAGGGCCTGACCGACTCCGACAAGGCGCACCTGCAAGTCGTCGCCGACCACACCGACGAGGTGATAGAGGCGCTTGGGCTGGCGATAGCGCGCAGCCTGGAGGCGGTGGGCATCGAGGCGGAGTCCGACGCGGCCAACCTCTGCCCAGTGGACACGGGCAGGCTGAGGAACAGCATCACGCACACCATCGACGAGGACGAGCAGGCGGCAATCGTCGGCACCAACGTCAGTTACAGCATCCCCGTGCACGAGGGCCACCACGGAAAACCAGGCCAGCCGTTCCTCACCGACGCGGTGAACCAGAACGCGGACAAGTACCGCGACATCTTCGAGGCGGGCATGAAGGGAGCGTGATGTGAGCGCTGGCGCATAATACGGGGCGGTCGTACGTGACCTCCTTTCTCTCACGGGCCGTCCTTCGGGGCGGCCCGAACTTTTTCCCGCGATTGGAAAATTTCCCAAATTCCCTATTTACAAACCAAAACAGAAGAGTATAATATTAGATGTAAGGAAGGAAAGGCGAGGAAGGAAGCCCGAAGATGACGACCAAGACCTACAGCATCAACTGGTACGACAGGGCGACCGACGAGAACACGGCCATCGAGCTTCTGAGCATGGACCTCGACGACGCAATCGAGGAAGCAGAGTTCATGACCGACGACAACGCCGAATACTTCGAGGTCTACGACGCGAACGACGAGAGCGGCGAGAGGCTTCACACGAGCAAGTAGGAAGGAACGGCGGGAACCACATCGGGGTTGGCAATGGCAGAGGCCCTGGCCCCGAGGCTTGGGAAGCCGATACCGAGGAGCAAGGAGAGGAACGATGACCAAGAGGACGAACAAGCAGCAGCGCACAGCGTACAACCTGACCAAGCTGGCGCGGACGGTCGACCCGACCGACATGGGATGCGCGCTCTACGAAATCGCGAAGGACGCTGGGCTGGCGATGGTCGAGCTGAAGCAGTACGACCTCGACGGCACGTGGGTGTTCGTCCCCGAAGCGGAGTGGCACGAAGCAGCCGAGGAGGCGCGGAGGCGCGAGCGGGCTGGGTGCCTCGACCCCGAGTGGCCGCAGGCGAGGCTGGCGAGGCGCTGGCGCGACAGGGCGATGGCGCACGAGTTCTAGGACGCGATGCCCGAGCGCGGGCGGGCCAAGACCCGCGCAGCCGACCGAGGAGACGGGAGAGGAACCATGGCAATGTTCATCGTCAGCTTCAAGCAGGGCACAGCGTACTGCACCAACATCGCGGTCGCTGAAAACCGCGAGCAGGTCGAGGCCGAGTACGGCGCGTGCGACCTCGTCGGAGTCAGGCCTGCCAAGGTCCACGAGGTCGAGGCGCTTCGGCAGCGCGGGTGCCCCGTGGTCGAGTGCGGGGCCGAGGGTAAGGCCGACAAGGCCAAGCGGATGCTGGGCAGGCTCATCGACCGCATCGAGGAGATGGAGCTGCACAACGCCGAGGGCGCACGCGATGAGGCGCTGGTGAAGGTCAACAAGCTCACGTCGGCAATCGAGGACATGAAGTACGACTGCGACGGTGAGGTGTACGAGACGCTGCTGGCAATCGCCGACATTCTGGGGCGTTAACGAAGTAAACCCGAAGCGGGGGCGGGCAATCCCCCGCACCGAGGAGCACGGAAGGAGAGCAACCATGTACGAGGTCTACTGCGGGACGGAGCGCAACCCAATCGAGCGGGTGAACGCATTCGCCGACTACGAGACGGCGAGGGATATGGCCGACATGCTCGGCAACGAGGGAATCACGGCGAGCGTGTACCACGGCGCGGAGCTGATGTTCGCAATCCACGCGGGGGAGGAATGGTGAGCATGAACAGGAACAGGTTACCGAGGGAGCTGGAGGCGTGGTTCAGCGCTTGCGAGATGAACCCGTACGAGATGACCGACGAGGAGATTCTGGTGGAGGCACGCATCGTGCACGAGATGCACTACGAGGAGGGCAACTGCTGGTGTGATGAGGCCAGCGATTCCGACAAGAGGACGCTGGCGCGCTTCATCGAGCGTGAGGAGGCGAGACTGGGATGGTAGTCTACGACGGCGGCGGCGCAATCGTCGCGAGCCTCGGGCTTGAGGGGCAGGCCCCGCGACACGAGGGCCATGGGGACGGCACGATGCTGAGGGCGCGCGTGACGGCGCTCATGGACGACTTGGAGAACGGCTACATGTCGCCCGCCGAGTTCGGGGAGCTGTGCGGGCGGGAGGCGACGATGTACGCGGGTTGGTGGGAGCGATGAGCGCGCTGGAGCTGAACGACCCGCTGCAACGGGCTACCCGAGATGGCAACTGGATTTACTGGAAGGGCGTCTACAGCCTCGGGGAGTTCGTCACCGACGACTGCTACCTGGACGACGGGCGCAACAGCGTGAGGCTAGGTTCAGCCGACGAGGGGCTGGAGGCGCTGCTGGCGCGGATGCCCGAGGCGGAGGCCGCGCTGGACGCCATGCGGGAAGGGATTCGATGATGGCGGAGATGACGGGGGCGCAGGCGGTCAGCGAGCTGGCGGAGACGGCGAGGGAGCTGCTGCGGATGTACCATGAGGTCGAGGGCGATGCGATATCACAGTACGGGGAAGACGACGGGGCCGAGGCTTCGGCGCTCGACGCGGAGTGCGACAGGCTCCTCCGCAGGATTGGGCACCTGGAGCGAATTGCCATCTCGGGGCGCTGAGAGCCGCCCTGCGGGGCGGTAATCTACCTCGATAACCCGAAACCCGCCCCGTTGGAATCGGGGCCGCAAACCGCCCGAGAAAATTCTCCAACTATTTTCTGATTCAGGGTTTACATACGAAAACAAACGTGTATAATAGAACATGTAAGGGAAACCGAGAGCCGAGGAGCCGAAAATGACGAACTTCGAGAAGGCAGTGGAGATTGCGGTAGCGGATATTAAGCACGTCGCCATTATCCACGGAGTCGATTGGGCCAGGGTTCAGGACTGGAACGACCTGCTCAAGTGGATAAACCATAGTCACGGCGATGACATGAAGCGGCGCATATACGACGTGCTTTGCAGGGCGGCGAACATGGGCAACCTGGAAGGCTACCCGATGGACGATTGCAGCATCGAGGACAGCGACGGCAGCATCAAGACCTACCGCCAGCTGACCAACGCAATCCGCAAGCAGCTGTTCGCATAGCACGCGGCGACCGAGGAGAACGGAGAGAGACATGAGGGCATACGGGTACAACAGGCCGCTTGGGATGGGAACATACCCGAAGGGCGAGATGAACTGCTACACGGTCATCGAGGTCGTGAACTTCGACCGCAAGCAATGGGTCGAGGAAGTCGGGCGCGAGTGCTTCGGGTTCGTGAGCTACATGCACGACGTGCCGACCGAGGAGCTGGAGCGGTACGAGCTTGTCACCGCCGAGATGTACGAGGCATCCAAGCCCAAGACCCCGCCCGAGAACGTCATGCGCAAGATGGCGCGGCTCTACGAGGCGGGCGACTTCGACGGGCTGGAGAAGATGTACGGCATAGCGGAGCGCAAGGGCTACGACATGGAGGCCACCGACGCGCTGCTGGGGGAGATGGTCGCATGAGCGGCAGGAAGATGGACAGGCACCGCGCAATGGCCGTGCTCAACTTCAACTACCCGCCGCTGACGATTCAGCAAGACCCAGAATGGGCGGAGGAGATGGTCGACATGCTGACCGAGGACGCGGGAGCCAACAAGCGCGACGTGTGCGCGGCGCACGGGCTGATGTACCCGCCGAGGGAGTTCATGGAGTGGTACTTCGCAGACGACGGCAGGGAGCTGACCTACGGCGACGTTTTGAGGATGCATAGGGAATGCGCAGCCGAGGCGGGAAGCTGGCTTGCCTGAAAATTCCCTAAAATTCCTATTGTGCAAACATAAACATTGATATATAATAGACACATAAGGAAGGAACGAGCACCGAGGAGGCACCGAGATGACTTACACGGTTACAGCGAATGCGAACTTCGAAAAAGGGTTGCAGCACGTATGGTGCTTCGAGAGCTACGATGAGGCGCGTAAATGCGCCCAGAAGAAAGAGTTGGTGCACAAGAGGAGCGACCACGGCGTCAAGCTTTACAGCAACGTGACCATCCGCGACGAGCACGGCATCAAGTGCAGTTTCTAGAATCCACCGAGGAGCAAGGGAGAGGAATCATGGCTAACTTCAGCGAGACGGTCAAGGCCAACAGGGCAATCATCCGCGCGATGCTCGACGACGACGAGTTCATGGCGGGCGGAATCTTCAGCAAGGAGGCGTACTACATGAGGCGCTACGGGCTGACGCGGGAGCAGATGACCGACATGCAGGCGCACGTATGGGAGGCCGTCACGGCGGGCGAGAGATAGGAGGACTATGGGAGTAGACGGATATCTGACAATCAAGGAGGCGGCGGCGGCGCTCGGGGTGTCCGAGGGCCGCGTGCGCCAGCTGGTGAAGCGGGGGCAGCTCGACGGCGTGAGGGTCGGCGGCGTCCTCCACGTCACGCCGCATTCCGTGCAGGCGCGAATAGCGTCGAACCCGAGGGCGGGAAACCCAGGGCAGAAGGGGCCGAGGACCGTCCCCGACGGATACGTGTCGTCTGGGGAGGCCGCGAAGGCCCTCAAGGTCGACCCGTCGAGGGTCAGCGCGCTCATAGCGGACGGGATGCTCGACGGCAAGAAGGTCGGCGGGCGGTACGTCGTCACGAGGGAAAGCCTCCTGGCGAGGGTCTTGGGCGAGGAACCCGAGCGGAAGCGGGCGGAGGTCGAGGAGCGCGGCGCGTACATGAGCCTGACGGAAGCAGCGGAGGCCATAGGGATAAGCAAGGGAAGGCTCTCCACGCTCGTCAAGGAGGGCACCGTGAAGGCCGTCAAGGAGGGCAAGGGCGTCCTGGTTCCCGTGTCCGAGGTGGAGCGGCGCAAGCGCGAGAACCCTGGCCCTGGCAACCCGATGTTCGGACCTGGCTACCATCGGTTGAAGAAGGACGGCGAATGAGGTAGGATTCAATCGGCATGCGCGGGACCGCCCACGGGCGACCGCGCCACCGACGCCCCGCAGGGCGCTGGCGAGCCTGCCGCCCGAAACGCAGGCCCACTTGGAGAGCTGCGGCAACCTCCATGCGCTTGAGTTCAACGCGGAGAAAACGCCCTGCCTATAGCGGGTAGCGCAGAACGCGTTGGTTCTGACGGGGCTGGCGGTGACCCGCTTCATCCATCGCCATTCGCGGGCGCACCCAGCGTGCGCGCCGCAGCGAGGCCGTTAGCAGAAGACGGTCTCAGACTGGGCTGGCCGAGAGGCCCTGGTCCACCCCTGGAGGGGACGTTCTCCCCTCGGCAGGCCCCGAGCGGTGTCAGACGTTCGGGGCCTTTCCCTTTTTTCACCATCAGACGCAACGAGAGCCGCCCTACGGGGCGGTTCTTCTTCGTGACGGGGTATTTACCGTTACCAGCGCAAGCGGGCGCGAGAGGGGCGGAGAATTGTCCGAGCACGACGAGCAGGCTGCGGTCATCGATTATTGCGACGCGAAATCAATCCCGGTGTTCGCGATTCCGAACGCATCGCGGCGGAGTCCCGCCGCAGCCAACTACATGAAGGCCGAGGGTCTGCGCCCCGGCGTCCCCGACCTGTGCATCCCGCGTGCACACGGGGAATACCACTCCCTATACATCGAGATGAAGCACGGCAGGGGCAAGCCCACCGAGGAGCAGGTGCGCTGGATTCACGCGCTCAGGGCCGAGGGGATGGCCGCGTTCGTGTGCTACGGGGCATCCAACGCGATAGCGTGCATCGACTGGTACATGTCGCTCTGACCTGCATCGACGCCGTTTTTCGTGACGCGCTTGAGACAATCCCTGGAGTAGCTAATGGCGAGGAACTGCCACCGAGGAAAAGGAGCTTGAATGGCGCTTACGAGGCGAATGCTCACCGCAATGGGAATCGAGGCCGAGAAGATTGACCAAATCATCGAGGCCCACACGGAATCCACCGAGGCGTTGAAGGCCAGGGCGGAGGACGAGAAGGCCAAGGCCGAGGAGCTGAGGGAGCAAGCCGCGAAGGTGCCCGACCTCGAGAAGCAAATCGAGGCGCTGAAGGCCGCTGACGATTCTGGCGAATGGGAGGCCAAGTACAACACCGCGAAGGCGGAGGCCGAGAGGCTGCAAGGCGACCTGGACAAGGTGAAGGGCGAGAAGGCCACCGTCGAGGAGGACTTCGAGAACTTCAAGCAGGGAGTCGAGGCGGAAAAGGCCGACGCCGAGAAGCTGGAGCTGTACAAGGGCCTGCTGCGCGAAATCGGGCTGGACGAGAAGCGGGTGGAGAAGGCCGCGAGGCTCAAGCCGCTCGACGAGCTGACCATCGACGACGACGGGAAGCTCGCGGGCTACGAGGAGCTGAAGGCCAGCGAGGCCGAGGAATGGGCCGACTTCATCCCGCAGTCCCAGGGGACGCACGGGCAGAACCTGGCGACGCCGCCCAAGGCCGAGCCGACCGCACAGGGCGCTGACCCCGAAATCGCGAAGATGCTCGAACAGCGGCACGCCGACCTCTACGGGGCGGCGGAGAAGTAACCGTTACAAGTGATAGGAGGGAACCATGTCCATGATTGGTTCTTCCAACGGCGTCGCGTTCGGCGCTGGCCGCTTCCTCGCGAACGACGAGGACTGCACACGCAAGACGGCCACCATCAGCGCGAGCCACTCCCAGGCCATCACCAAGGCCGACGGCACCAAGTACGTGCCGTGCGGCGCGGTGATACCGTCGAACGACGGCAACGCCGTGGGAATCCTCTACGAGGACATCGACGTGTCCAAGGGAGCCGCGATGGGTTCCATCGTGACCGAGGGCATCGTGTACGAGGACCTGCTCCCCGCCGCAATCGAGAGCACCGCAGAGGCCGTGCTGACGGGCATCCAGGTCATCCAGCACGCGCCGACCGTGACGCGCCCCGACTACTTCGAGCGCGAACTTGCCGCCCTCAAGGTCGCGTCGGCGGCTGGCACGAACTCTGGCGACACCGCAATCACCGTCCAGGGCTACACGCTCAAGACGGGCGACGCTTACAAGTACGCCGTGGGCGACACCGCGCCAGTCGCGGTCCTCGGCGAGCCGTTGAGCGGCAGTTGGACGACATGGGACGGCGACGACGAAATCACCGCCGCGACCAATAAGAAAATCACCGTCGCGGTCGTGAGCGCGGGCGGCTACGTCGTGGCCGCAGGCTCCGCCACCGTCACGGCGCACGCGTAAGGGGGTAGGATTATGGCAAAGTTCGTTAACGGCGTGCTGGGCATGGTCCAGGAGGCCGACCTGCTCCAGACTGGCTTCATGGTCAACCGACCGAACGACCCGCTGGAGGGCCTGTTCACAGACCAGCAGACAGACAACCTGGTGGCCGAGTGGTACACCATCGCGTCCAAGTACCAAATCCCGCAGATGGCGCAGTTCCACGCGTTCGACACCATCGCGCAGAAATCGGAGCGCGCGCCCATCGACGAGCGCAACGTGGAGAAGGGCCTCATCAAGGTCAAGCGCAACACGTCCGAGCTGCTGCGCCAGCTCATCCACAGGGGCATCTCCGAGGAATCCGAGATGTACCGCCTGGTCATGCGCGACGAGGTTGCCGACCTGGCGGACCAGGTGGTGACGCGGGCCAAGGTGGCACGCGCCGAACTCATGGCGTCTGGCAAGGTCACAATCAAGGAGAACGGCGCAGACCTCTCCATCGACTACAACGTTCCCGCCGCCAACAAGGCGCTCACGGTAGACACTGGCGCTGGCGCGTCCGACGACGTGCTCTCCCAGCTCCAGGAAATCGTGGACATGGCGTCCGACTCTGGCGTGGAGCTGACTGGCATGGTCTGCGCGCGCTCGTTCCTCACGAAGCTGCGCAAGAACTCCGTCGTGCAGAAGGCCATCAACGGCAACACGCAGGACGGCGTGCTCATCCGCAACTCCGCCCTCCAGGCGTTCCTCGACGACGAGTTCGGAATCTCGCAGGTCGTCGTCGACGACATGAAGTACGCCGAGCCGTGGGGCGAACCCGACTCCACGAACCATCGCCCGCAGGTCACCACGCACCGATACTTCCCCGCCGACAAGGTGTCGTTCTTCGGCACTGTCAACGGCATGAAGCTGGGCACGGGCCTCTGGGGTGCTCCGCCCGAGGTGGAGATTGCCAACTTCGCGCAGGTGTCGCAGAGTTCGGTCAGCCCGTTCGTGTACATCACGCAATGGGCCGAGAAAGACCCCGCAGTGGTCTGGACCAAGGCGTCCGCGCTCTACATCCCCGTACTGTACGCGCCCGAGTCGCTGTTCATCGCGACCGTGCTCGACACGCCTGGGGCGTAGCCATGCGCATCCGCTGCCTCAAGGGCTTCAACGACCTGTCCGAGGGCAAGTGGCGCTCTCCTGGCGACGAGTGGGAGGCCGAACCCTCCCGCCTCGCAGAGGTGAACGCCGCTGGCTACGGCCAGCTCGCCGAGGAGGTCCGCGAAACCGAGCCGAAAACCGCGCCAGAGCCGCCTGAGACGGAGCGTGAGCCGCGTTCCACGTCAACCGCTAAAAAGGGTACGGCGACGCGCAAGCGCACCGCCAGAACGGCTCAGAGGGGCTAGAGATGGCCGACGAGACGCCGACAGCCGAGGAGCAGGCGACGCAAGCGCCAGACCCCATCCCCTGGATGGAGGAGGCCATGCGCTACGTGAACAACCGATTCGACCGCAGGGCCGACGGCTCGGCGGTCGGCTCGGCGTCTGGCGCTTTCACGGTGTCGGGCGGCACCCTCGCAATCGACGGGCTTGCAAGCGGCCAGTACTTCTGGCTCGAAGGCTCCGCGCTGAACGACGGGCTGCACGCCTACCCAGACACGCAGATGGCCGACGAGTCCTTCGAGGGGACCGTGGTGTTCCTTGCGGTGCCGAGGGCGTTCTCCTCCATATGCGCCGAAATCGCGCAGTGGAACGAGGACAACGCCGACGCTGTATCGGGGCCGTACCAGTCGGAGAGCTTCGGCGGGTACAGCTACACGATGGCTGGAACGTCGTCTAACGGCAACGAGACGCCCGCTGCGGCGTGGCAGTCGCATTTCGGGGCCAGGTTGCGCCCGTACAGGAAACTGTCGAGAGATTGGGTCTAGGGGGCCGCAGATGACGCTCATCGACTCGTTCAAGGTCCCGTGCACGCTCGTCGAGAAGGCGCGCGTGCCAGACGGCGAGGGCGGCTGGACGACCGCGTGGGCGGACGGCATTGGCTTCGAGGCGGCGATTGTGCTCAATTCGAGCATCAACGCCCGCGTAGCCGAGGCCGAGGGCGTCACGGGCGTCTACACCGTCACCACCGACAGGAACGTGGAGCTGGACTTCCACGACGCGTTCAAGAGGGATTCGGACGGCCAGGTGTTCAGGGTGACGAAGGTGAACGACCCCACGCCAGGGGTCGCCACGTTCCAGTTCAACCAGTACCAGGCCGAGGAGTGGACATTGTCATGACGCCAGAAGCGGCCATATACCAATGGATGAACGGCTTCGGCATCCCGGCATACCCTCACACGAGCGCACCCGAAGAAGGGGACGCGGAGTGGGAGGGCTACCCATATATGACCTACGAATTGGTTCTG
>JAEIGA010011077.1_pt1 | contig 13687 bp, 15 predicted proteins | sample 9270691 | NCBI WGS metagenome assembly JAEIGA01 (sample SAMN17057246, study PRJNA624740) | gut metagenome | biome: biome; isolation source: fecal sample | host: Bos grunniens | place: China: Xizang | collected 2019
AGAATGCCGCCTGGAGACAGGCAGGACCCACCAGATCAGGGTCCATATGGCCAGCATCCGGCACCCCCTGCTGGGGGATGTCCTCTACGGGCCGTCACCGGGCTCTTCCGGCCTCCGGGTCCCCGGGGGACAGTGCCTTCACGCGGCGGTTTTAGGGTTTATCCATCCCGCCACCCGGGAATATATGGAGTTTGAGGCACCGCTGCCGGAGTACTTCTCCGACCTGCTGAAAAAACTTGAACCGAAGTAGAGATTATGTCTTTACAAACTACAGGCGGTATGCTAAATTATTACATGTGTCAAAGACACGGACCTTTACCAGGGTATGGAATCTCCGACCTTATCTTCGTAAAGGCATACAGAATTAAAGGAGGATGTAATTATGATTACAAAAGAAATGAAACAGGAACTCGTTGAGAAGTTCGGAAGAAGCGAAGGCGACACAGGTTCACCTGAGGTTCAGGTTGCCATTCTCACTGCAAGGATCAATGACCTTCAGGATCATTTTAAGGCAAACCCCAAGGATCATCATTCCAGAAGAGGTCTTTTAAAGATGGTCGGTCAGAGAAGAAACCTTCTCGCATATCTCAGAAATAAAGATATCAATCGCTACAGAACCTTGATCGAGCAGTTGGGATTAAGAAAATAATTATAGGCAAAGACTGTAAAAAGGATGCATGTTTATGTGTCCTTTTTCTTTTTCATAAAGGGTGGATCAGATTCCGCTAAAGGTGGATTATGGCTAAGATTATCAGAATTGTTATCGTCATCCTGCTGGTCGCATTTATCGGCCTGGCAGGGTTTCAGTGGAGAAACTATCATAAGAAGAGTGAGTGCAGGGACAATGCCCTCCTGTATTTCAAGGAGAAGGATTACGAGAAAGCCATCGGCTATCTGGAGAAGGGCCTTAAACAGATGTCCATGTTCGGCGACGACATGAATAAAGATATGTCCTGCTATCTTGCGGAGAGCCACTATCAGCTCGGGCAGTATGAGGAGGCAGCGGAGATCTACCGGTCACTCCTTGAGGATGATTCTTCCAATGAGACCTACTATCTCCTGGAAGCCGAGGCCTATGCCGCCATGGACCAGACGGACAAGGCGGTGGAGATCTATGAAAAGGGCTGGGACCAGACAGGCAGCAGTGTCTTCCTGTCCCGGATCTGCGACAGCTATCTCGAAGCGGGAAACTATGAGGAAGCCCTCCGCTACGCCCAGATGGGAGTGGAGAAGGATGAGGCGGATGCCGCGGAGTTCCTCTTTAAGGAGATCGTCATCTTCGAGCGGTCCGGTGATTATTCCTCCGCCTATGATGCAGCTGTGGAGTATACCACCAGGTATCCCGATGACGAGAAAGGGCAGAAGGAACTGAAGTTCCTGTCCACCAGGATCTGAAAAATTGTGAATATATCATTAATTCCCGATTATTCAGAAAAAATCATCCATTAAGGTGGAATCGATTGACACTAAATACCGATAATGCTAAAATAATTTCATGGAAATAAGTAGACTTATGTCTTCAGAAAAGGAGTAAACATTATGGTATCACAAAAAATCACGATCACTAATCCACAGGGACTTCATATGAGACCGGCAGGCGTTTTCGCCAAAGGTATGGCTCAGTTCGCTTCTGACGTAAAGATCAATTTCAACGGCAAGACCACCAACGGCAAGAGCCTCTTGAATATTATCGGTGCAGGGATCAAATGTGGTTCCGAGATCGAACTTGTCTGTGAAGGCGCTGACGAAGAGCAGGCCTTAAAGGCAGCCATCGAGATGATCGAATCCGGCCTTGGAGAGTAATCTTCATTTTTTACTGAAATATTGATTGCCTATTATGTCAAAATCGTTCCGGCGGTTTTGACATAATGATTATTACCGTAGTTTTTTACATGAATACTAACTTGAACAAGAAAAGAACACAGGGGTGATAATATGTATACAGGTATTGGTGCATCCGCCGGGATCGGAATCGGCTCGGTCGTGATCGTAAAAGAACCGTCACTCGAATATACCAGAAAACCGGTCAGCGACACTGCCGCTGAGATTGAGCGTTTTCAGGCTGCCCTCAATGAATGCGTGGACAAGACAACAGCCATGGCTGAAGATATGAAGACACGTGTAGGAGAGAAGGAAGCAGAGATCCTTGAGGGACACATCCTTCTTCTTATGGACCCTGAACTGACGGGCCAGATCGAAGCAAAGATCTCCGGTGAGAACAGCTGCGCAGAGGCAGCGGTCGAGGAGACCTGCGATTTTTATGCAGCCATGTTTGCCTCCCTGGACGACGAACTCTTCCAGCAGAGGGCTACGGACGTCTGTGATATCAAGACAAGACTGATCAAGATCCTTCTCGGGGTGGAGGATGTGGATCTGGCAAATGTTCCGGAAGGAACCGTCCTGGTTGCGGAAGACCTTACACCTTCCATGACAGCCGGGATCAATCCCGCAAATGTGACCGGTATCCTTACGGAGATCGGCGGCAAGACTTCCCACTCTGCCATTCTTGCCAGAGCCCTGGAGATTCCTGCAGTCCTTAGTATCGAGGGGATCGTCTCCAAACTGGAGAACGGACAGAAAGTCGTCATGGACGGCGAGACCGGCACGGTCTATGTTGATCCCGATGCGGACATCCTCGCCGAATATGAAGCCAAACGTGCTGCATTCCTTGAGGCGAAGGCTGCCCTTAAGCTCTTCGTGGGCAAACCCACAGAGACTGCAGACGGAATGAGAGTACAGCTTTGCGCCAACATCGGAAAACCGGAAGACGCAGCCAAGGTTGTGGAATGTGACGGTGAGGGAATCGGCCTCTTCCGTACTGAGTTCCTTTTCATGGACCGTCCTCAGGTTCCGACGGAAGACGAACAGTTTGAAGCATATAAGAAAGTAGCGCAGATGCTTGAGGGCAAACCGGTGATCATCCGTACCCTGGATATCGGCGGAGACAAAGAGATCCCCTATCTGGGTCTGGGTAAAGAGGAGAATCCTTTCCTCGGTTTCCGTGCAGTCCGTCTCTGCCTGAAGAGACCGGATCTTTACCGCCCGCAGCTTCGTGCCCTTCTCCGTGCCAGCGCTTACGGTGATATCATGATCATGGTACCCATGATCTGCTGTGTCGGTGAGTTCCGCGAGGTTAAGGCTCTCATCGCCGAGATCATGGTTGAGCTGGATGAAAAGGGAATCGCATATAATAAAGAGATCAAGGTCGGTATCATGGTGGAGACACCTGCGGCCAGCATTATGGCGGACGTTTTCGCCAAAGAGGTGGATTTCTTCAGTATCGGTACCAACGATCTTACCGGTTATACCATGGCAGCTGACCGTGGCAATCCGGATGTGGCTTATCTCTACTCCACATATGACCCGGCAGTACTCCGCTCCATCGAGCGTGTGATCAAGGCTGCCAACGAGGCAGGGATCCTCGTGGGTATGTGCGGTGAGGCAGCTGCAGATCCTCTGCTTACCCCGCTCCTGATCTCCTTCGGCCTGGAGGAGTTCAGTGTGAGTGCCACTTCCATTCTGAAGACCAGAAAGGGTATCTCCGCATGGTCCAAAGCCGAGGCGGATGAGGTTGCTGCAAAAGCCATGGCCATGGCTACCGAAGAAGAGATACATACCTACCTGAAATCCATTGCCAGATAAGGCGGATGACAGGGGAGAATCAAAGATTAAAGGGTGTTGGAAACGACACCCTTTTTCCATGTAAGTGTTAAAGGACAGGGAAGATGAGAAAGACATTCAACCGTGAACAGAAGACAGCCATCACCCATGGGGACGGACCCGCCATGGTCCTTGCAGGGCCGGGATCCGGAAAGACCCTGGTGATCACCTTCAGGGTGAAGTGGCTCATCGAAGAGATGAAGGTCCGTCCTTCCAACATCCTTGTCATCACATTTACCAGGGCGGCCGCGGAGGAAATGAAACGGCGCTTCCACAGTTTCCCGGGGATGGAGAAGGCACCGGTCACCTTCGGTACCTTCCATGCCGTCTTTTTTATGATGCTCCGCAAGGCCTACCATTATCAGGGGAAGGATATCCTCCGTGAACCGGACAGAATACGTTTCCTGAAGGAGATCGTCCAGGAGATGGACCTGGAGATCGAGGATGAGAACGAGTTCTATCAGGGTGTCCTTAATGAGATCAGCTGTGTGAAAGGGGAGATGATCTCCCTGTCCCTGTATCACAGCAACAACCTGGCGGAGGACATCTTCCGTCAGATCTATGAACGTTATGAAGAAAGGCTGAGAAGGGAAGGTCTCCTGGATTTTGATGATATGCTGGTCTTCTGCTATGATCTTCTCAGTAAAAGAAAAGATATCCTGAAGATGTGGCAGGATCGCTTCCCCTACATCCTGATCGATGAGTTCCAGGATATCAACCGGATCCAGTATGAGATCGTGAAGATGCTGGCCGGGGAGAGGCAGAATCTCTTTGTGGTGGGGGATGATGACCAGTCCATCTACCGTTTCCGCGGCGCGAAACCGGAGATCATGCTGGGATTCCCCAAAGATTTCCGTAAAGCGGCCAGGATCGTCCTGTCCACCAATTACCGGAGCAGCCGGGAGATCGTGGACAGTTCCGGGAAGCTCATCATCAACAATAAAAAACGTTATGCCAAGGAGATCAAAGCTGCCAGGGGCAGTAAGGTTCCCGTCGTCTACCGCAGGGTGGATGATCCCTCCGGGGAGTGCACGGATATCATCGGCGGCATTGAATTCTATCATGAAAAGGGGATCCCTTATGAGGAGATGGCGGTCATCTTCCGGACCAACACCCAGCCCAGGCTGCTGGTGGGCCGGATGATGGAATACAACATTCCCTTCCGGATGAGGGATATCATCCCCAATATCTTTGAACACTGGATTGCCAGAAACCTGGTGGATTACCTTCATCTGTCCGGTGGGCAGATGGACCGCCGTACCTTCCTCTCGGTGATGAACCGGCCCAAACGGTACATTTCCCGGAGCATGCTTTCGGGTCCCACGGTGGATTTCCGTGATCTGAAAAGGCAGTGCAGCGGGAAGAAATGGCTCTATGACAAGATCGATGAGATGGAGTATGATCTCCTGATCATGCGGTCCAAGAATCCCTATGACGCCATAGACTACCTGAGGAAGAAGATGGGCTATGAATCATATCTGGAGGAGTATGCCCGGTTCAGGAAGATGGACCCCGAGGACCTGTATGAGATGCTGGACCAGATCCAGGAGACGGCCAAGGGGTATGACACCACCGACCAGTGGCTGGCCTACATCCGGGAGTACGGGGAAGAACTGAAGCGGCAGATGGATGCCGGAACCGGCACGGACCGGAGCGGTGTGACCCTCACCACCATGCACAGCTCCAAAGGGCTGGAATATGAAGTGGTCTTTATCATCGATGCCAACGAGGGGATCTGCCCCCACAAAAAGGCCATGAAAGAGGCGGACCTTGAGGAGGAACGCAGGTTGTTCTACGTCGCCATGACCAGGGCGAAAACCTACCTCTTCATCTATTCCGTCGACGAACTGTATCAGAAGAAGATGAAACCCTCCAGATATATAGAGGAAATCAGATTTGATGCAAAATAAGGATGAAATTAACGCAAGATTAAGATAAAATAAGAACTGAAAGTACATAGATAACACATAGATAACACATAGATAACACAGATAAGGAGATATACGATGTTTTTGGAGATATTGAAAGTGATCCTGCTGGGTATTGTGGAAGGGATCACGGAATGGCTGCCCATCAGCTCCACCGGTCATATGATCCTGGTGGATGAATTTGTCCGGCTGAACGTGACCCCGGAATTCAAGGAGATGTTCCTTGTGGTGATCCAGCTGGGAGCCATCCTGGCCGTATGCCTGCTTTTCTTCCACAAGCTGAATCCCTTTGCTCCCTCCAAGAGCCAGAAGGAAAAGAAGGAGACCCTTCAGCTCTGGGTCAAGGTGATCATCGGCTGCCTGCCCGCAGCGGTGATCGGCCTGGCATTTGATGACAAGATCGACGAGATCTTCTATAATCCCCAGACAGTGGCTGCCACACTGATCATCTACGGTATCCTTTTTATCGTCGTGGAGAATTACAACAAGTCCAGAAAACCCAGGATAAGAACTCTCAGGGACCTGCCCTATAAGACGGCATTCCTGATTGGCGTCTTTCAGGTGCTGGCGCTGATCCCGGGAACCTCAAGATCCGGGGCTACCATCATCGGAGCCATGATCCTGGGCACATCCCGCTACGTAGCAGCGGAATTTTCCTTTTTCCTGTCCATTCCGGTCATGTTCGGAGCCAGCTTACTTAAGATGGTCAAGTTCGGATTCCACTATACCGGTTCGGAAGTTGTTCTTCTGCTCACGGGAATGGTTGTGGCATTCTTTGTCTCCGTATTTGCCATCAAGTTCCTGCTGGGCTATATCAGGAAAAACGACTTCAAGGTCTTCGGTGTATACCGGATCGTTCTGGGTATCATCGTAGCGGTCTATTTCCTGATCGCAGGATAATCTGCAGACAGACGATCCATTTTCTGATTGCAGGATAATCCGCTGAAAGAGAAAAGAGAGGAAACCCTATGAAGAAGATGTCTGAGGAGGACGGATGGAAAAGGACCCCCATCACCGGCTGGGTCCAGGAGAGGATCCGCGGCCTGATGCCGCAGCCCCTTGTCTGCGTGGATGCCACGGCGGGAACCGGCAGGGACACCCTTTTTCTGTGCCGGATCACCCCCCGGTCGGGCAGGGTGTACTCCATGGATATCCAGGAGGAAGCACTGGCCATCGCCCGGGAACGGATCCGGGAAGCCGGCTTTGCGGATAAGGTCCGCTTCATCGCCGGTGGCCATGAAGAGATGGACAGGTTCATTCCGGAGAGGCCGGATCTGATCATGTTCAATCTTGGCTATCTGCCCGGAGGGGACCATGGGATCGCCACTTCATTTCCCACCACCGCTTTAGCGGTGACGAAGGGACTTAAGCTGCTGAAACCGGGAGGGCTCATGACCCTGGTGGTTTACAGCGGAGGAGATTCCGGCTACGGGGAGAGAAATGCCCTGCTGCCTTTTCTTAAGGAGCTGGATTCCCATCGGTTTACCGTGATCCTTGAATCCTTTCACAACCGGCCCAAGGAACCGCCTTTGCCGGTATATATACTGAAGCATTGTGACTGATGAAGTATTGTTACTGATGCAGCCTGCGGAAATGAACCGTCAGGATGGATCCGTCTGAAAGAATCAGAGAGGAAGAGACAAAGATGAGCATATACAAAGAAGAGGTCAGGGTCCTGTGCCAAAAAGAGATCGCTGAAGGGATCTATGACATGACCATCGCATTTCCAAAGGGTGCCGGAGATGCCCGGCCCGGGCAGTTTGCGGCAATCTACTGTAAAGCCGGAGAAAGGCTGCTTCCCCGTCCCATCAGTATCTGTGGGATCGACCGGGAAGCAGGTACCATAAGGATCGTCTACCGCATCGCCGGTGCCGGGACAAAAGAAATCTCCGCCTGGAAGGAAGGGGATACCTTTGAGATCCTGGGCCCCCTGGGGAACGGATATACCATCAGGGAAGGCCGTGCCCTCATCGTGGGAGGAGGTATCGGTATTCCTCCCATGCTGGAGCTGACAAAGCAGATCAAGGGGGAAAAGACCGTGGTCCTGGGATACCGGACCGGAGCGGATACCTTCCTGAAGGAGGAATTTGAAGCCATCGCCGACGTAAAGATCGCCACGGACGACGGGAGTGCCGGGATCCACGGTACGGTTGTGGATGCCATCAGGGAGTGCGGACTCACCGGCGATACCATCTATGCCTGTGGTCCCATGCCTATGTTGAAAGCTCTGGCGGAATATGCCGCTGAGCAGGGGATGGAGGCCCAGATCTCCCTGGAGGAGAGGATGGCCTGCGGTATCGGTGCCTGTCTGGGCTGTATCGTGAAGACAAAAGACAGGGACCATCACACCAATGTCCACAATAGGCGGATCTGTAAGGACGGTCCCGTATTTGATGCCGGGGAGGTGAACTTTTCATGAATCTGAGTGTAACTTTGGCAGGAAAAACCTTTAAGAACCCTGTGACCACCGCCTCCGGAACCTTCGGGTCCGGCGCGGAGTTCGCGGATTTTGTGGACCTCTCCGCCCTGGGTGCAGTCACCACTAAAGGGGTGTCCAACGTGCCCTGGGAAGGAAACTCCACCCCAAGGGTGGCGGAGACCTACGGGGGTATGCTTAATGCCGTGGGCCTGCAGAACCCGGGCATTGACCTCTTCTGCCGGAGGGATATCCCTTATCTGATCGAAAAGAAAGCATCCATCATCGTAAATGTATGTGGAAAAAGCATAGAAGATTATCTGGAAGTGGTGGAGAGACTGGCCGGGGAGCCGGTCGATCTGCTGGAGATCAACGTATCCTGCCCCAATGTCAAGGAAGGGGGGATCGCCTTCGGGCAGGATCCCAAGGCCCTCTACGAGATCACCAGAAGGGTGAAGGAGAAAGCGGCCCAGCCCATCGTGATGAAACTGAGTCCCAACGTGACGGATATCACCGAGATGGCCAGGGCGGCAGAGGCAGGCGGCAGCGATGCCCTCTCCCTGATCAACACCATCACCGGCATGAAGATCGACATACACCGCCGCAGGTTTGTCCTTGCCAACCGGACCGGCGGCATGTCCGGACCGGCCATCCATCCGGTGGCCGTCAGGATGGTTTATCAGGTCCATAAGGCCTGCAGCCTCCCCATCATCGGGATGGGAGGAGTCATGACCGGGGAAGATGCCATCGAGCTGATGATGGCAGGGGCGACCATGGTCGCCGTGGGCACGGCCAATTTCCATGACCCCGGAGCCACCATGAAAGTCCTTGAAGGGATCAGACAGTACATGGACCGTTATCAGATCCGTGATGTCAATGAGATCATCGGCTGTATGTGATGTTCTGATTGATTCGTCGGTGTATTGATGGTATATTAAATTATATTAAATGTGAAAAAAACAGCCAGACACGGGAGGATCAGAGGATTATGGAAGCCTATAAGCAGGAGTTTATCGAATTCATGGTGGAGAGCAACGTGCTGAAATTCGGCGAGTTCACCCTGAAAAGCGGAAGGATTTCTCCTTTCTTTATGAATGCGGGGGCATATGTGACCGGCAGCCAGCTGCGCAGGCTGGGCGAATACTATGCCAAAGCCATTCATGACCGTTACGGGGACGATTTTGACGTTCTCTTCGGGCCTGCCTACAAAGGGATCCCCCTGGCTGTGGTGACCGCCATCGCCTACAGTGATCTCTACGGGAAAGAGATCCGTTATTGTTCCGACCGCAAGGAAGCCAAAGACCATGGCGCGGACAAGGGCGGATTCCTGGGAGACCGGTTAAAAGACGGCGACAGGGTAGTGATGATCGAGGACGTGACCACCTCCGGCAAATCCATGGAGGAGACCGTTCCCAAGGTGAGAGGGGCGGCCGATGTGGAGATCGTGGGACTCATGGTATCCCTGGACCGCATGGAAGTCGGAAAGGGCGGAGAAAAATGTGCCCTGGAGGAAGTCCGGGACCTCTACGGATTCGAGACCAACGCCATCGTCACCATGGCGGAAGTGGTGGAACATCTCTACAACAGGCCCTGCATGGGAAGAGTTGTGATCGATGATGAACTGAAGAAGGCGATCGATGCCTATTATGATAAATACGGTGCGGGCCGGAAGGCTATCTGACCGGAGAAAACAGGGAGGAATATCCACATGAATGAAAAAGTATTCAAGACCATGGGGCAGATAGGGGCCTCCTCTATCGCCATCGGTATCATAATGATCATCACCGGTGTCACCGCCGGGATCCTGGCGATCATCAACGGAGCCAGAAGCCTTGGGGCAAAAAATAAGATCATGATCTGATCGGATAAGCAGGGACCGCAAACGGTTCCTGCCTTAATTTGTCTAAGCGGGTATCTCCCGCACATCCAGCCGGATCTTCTTCCGGCCGGAGGCGGGGTTAGGTCACGGATTGGAAGGGTAGGATGAAAGCGAAGAAAAGAAAGAAACTGATCAGTTCCATGAGCTTCATTTTTATCATCTTGTACGGTGTGGTCATCATCTACTTCACCCTGTTTTCGGACAGGCTGGGGAGGGTGGATATCGGGACCTACCAGTATAACCTGGTTCCCTTTAATGAGATCCGGAGATTCATCACCTACCGCCAGAACCTGTCCCCCTGGGCATTCATCCTGAATATCTGCGGCAACCTGCTGGTGTTCGTCCCGCTGGGATTCCTGATCCCCATCTGGTACCCAAGGAACATCCACTGGTACCACGTGGTGATCTACTGTCTGTCCTTCAGCCTGTGTATCGAACTGATGCAGCTCTATACCAGGGTGGGGGTATTCGATGTGGATGACCTGATCATGAATACCACCGGCGGATTTATCGGCTGGATCCTGTACCATATCACTCACAGTCTCTTTCGAAAGAGAAGGAGGGGAAGACGTTAATGAGCAGAAGAAGACGGAGAAGCGACAGAAGAGAAGGGCTGCTGTCCGGGAATATGCTGTCTTTCTCCAAGAAAAGAGTATCGAAAAATGCCCTGTTTACTTTCTGGCTGGGCATCGGCTGCCTGGTCGGGCTGGCCATCCTGCTGCTGATCTCGGTCCTCACTGAAGGGGGACTTAACATCGCAGGGGGAGCCGCAGGATGCATCATTATTGTGCTGGCTTTCTTCGGCGTACTCTGGGGACTGGCCAGTTATGACGAAGCCAGGACTTCACAGAATTTTAAAATCCCCGGTATTTGCATAAATATCATTGTGATTTTTCTGGGGATTACCTTCATTATGCTGTGACCACAAAAACCGGCCCGGCAGATGAATATTATTAAGGGAATGAATATTTATGCATAAATGAATTGTATAGTATTATTATTTTATATTTGAAAGAAACTATTGGAAAGGAACAGAAAATGAAATGATCGATATAGATTTTTCAGAGGACAGGATCCCGGAAGTGGAGGAAAGATTTCTCCTGTCCGGCCAGAGGCTGGAGGAGATCGCCGGGGGTGAGCCCGCGGAGATGAATGACGCTTTCCGGGAGTATTTTCAGGCTACCGCCCGGTATCTGACCGGTTGCAGGAGCCTGTATAAGAAGATCGAGGCAGGGGAATACCGGAGGATGAGCCTTCAGGAGCTGGAGGAAGAAAACACCGCTTTCTACCGGGGACTCTTTCCGGAAAACTATGAGGGGTCCTACGATAATCCCGACTATGCAGAGAAGGTTCTGGGGGAAGACCACGGGAAGCTTCTCTCTTTTCTCCATACGGAACTCCTCTCCCAGAGGGTCCATGCCTTTGAAGGGGACAGGGTCAGGCTGGTCATCCTGGATGAACTTTTCCTGGAGATCTACGGTATGTTCGCCGGGGGAGAAGTGACCCGGAAACAGCTGAGGGAAACCATCTACTGGTTCCTCCATGACTACGCTCCGGTATGGTGCGGATGGCGTGTGCGGGAACTTGTGGATCCCGGCCTGTCCTTTGCCAGAGATATTGTGATGAATGCAGATCTTACTGACCTGCGTTATCTTTATTTTTACGGGGAATATGTTTCTCAGGATGAGATCCGGACTGCGGAATACATGAACAGTCTGTCCCAGGATGAGATCGACAGGATCGCCCGTACATTTACTGATGCCTACAGGGAAGGATTCCGTCTGAAGGGGGTGGATCTCGGCAGAAAAGAGACCGCCAGTATCATTTACAATCTGGGATTTGAAAGGATCATCCGGGCTGCCATCCTTCAGCTCAGGGAGGAAGGACTTGAGAGCATCCTTTACCGGAGCGCCTCCTTCACCCTCAACAAGGACCAGAAACGCAAGTCCGGATTTTTATCCACTTCCCCCAATGAACAGTTTGAATATGACCACCATGCCGACCAGGCGATCTACCTGGACAAAAGGATGGTGGACCGGAAGATCGAATGTATGAGGAAGGCCTATGAGGCTCTGAAAGAAAAGGCTGCCGGATATGCAGGACCCCTCTGGTTCTGTGTTTTCGGTCAGGATCCTTTCCGGCCGGAAAGGAAGGAGAGTGCCTGCCACCTCAGTGAACGGCAGGAGAATCTGAGCGTGGAGTACTCCGCCCTGGCCAGCCGGCTGGTGAGTGAATTCATCAACCAGGAGGAGAGAAGCTTCACCGCCATCGCCTATCCCACACCGGCCATCGGGGAACGGTTTGAGGAGATCTTCCGTGAGATCGAGAAAGTAAATAACCTGGACAATGAAAAATACAAGGCCATCCAGCAAAAGATCATCGATGTGCTCGACCGGGCGGAAGCCGTACGTATCACAGGACGGGGAGAGAATATGACCAACCTGACAGTCAGTCTTCAGGAGATCACTGATCCGGAAAAACAGACTGTCTTCGCCAACTGTCTGGCGGATCTCAATATTCCCGTGGGCGAGGTGTACACTTCCCCGAAGCTGGAAAAGACAAACGGGCTGCTCCATGTTCTGGAGGTTTATCTGGATGGCTGCTTCTATAAGAATCTGAAACTCTGGGTTGAGGACGGGATGATCACGGATTACTCCTGTGACAATTTCCCTTCCGCCGAGGAAGGAAAGGCCCTGATCCGGGAGAACATCCTTTTCAACCGGGACACTCTTCCCATGGGAGAATTTGCCATCGGAACCAATACCACGGCCTTTGTGGTTGCGGAAAAATACAATATCCACGATAAGCTTCCCATCCTTATCGCAGAAAAGACAGGGCCCCACATGGCTTTCGGGGATACCTGCTTTTGCCACAGCGAGGATGTACCCGTCATTAATCCGGACGGCAAGGAGATGATCGCCAAGGAGAACACCTTCTCCATGAACCGGCATGAGTCTCCCATGAAAGCATATTTCAACTGCCATACCGACATCACATTCCCTACGGGGAGATCGGTCAGATCTCGGCAGTGATGAAGGACCACAATCAGGTGCCCATCATCATTGACGGCAGGTTCGTCCTGGAGGGGACCCTGGAGCTTAACGAACCTTTTGCCCGGGAAGAAGCCGCCAAAAACAGTACGGCCTCGGGTATGGAAACCATCGTCAAACAGATAAACGAAGAGTCTGCAGGGGGTAGATAAATATGATCTGTATCAAAAACGGCCGCGTGATGAATCCTGCGGACGGGACGGATAAAGTGGCGGATCTATGGATCGAAGACGGCAGGATCGCCGCCATCGGACAGGCACCATCCGCAAAAGAACCGGACCAGGTGATTGATGCATCCGGCCTGGTGGTGGCTCCCGGCCTGGTGGATGTCCACGTACATTTCCGGGATCCCGGCTTCACCTATAAGGAGGATATCGGATCCGGAAGCAGGGCGGCCGCTGCAGGAGGCTTCACCACTGTGGTCTGCATGGCCAATACCAGCCCCATCATAGATGACCCGGTCGTCCTTGACTCGCTGGTGGAAAGAGAATCCCTCCTGCCCATTCACGTGAAACAGGTAAGCGCGGTCTCCAAAGGCTTCAAAGGCCTGGAGGCGGTGGATTTTGAGGCCATGGCGGCCCACGGAGCCTGTGGCTTCAGTGACGACGGCATTCCTCTTACCGATGCGGGTTTTATCAAAAAAGCCATGGAGGCTGCGGCCAGGCTGGACCTTCCCATCAGTCTCCATGAAGAAGATCCCTCCCTCAATGAGGTGAACGGGATCAATAAAGGAATAATCTCTGACCGGCTGGGC
>JAEIGA010011078.1_pt1 | contig 13687 bp, 8 predicted proteins | sample 9270691 | NCBI WGS metagenome assembly JAEIGA01 (sample SAMN17057246, study PRJNA624740) | gut metagenome | biome: biome; isolation source: fecal sample | host: Bos grunniens | place: China: Xizang | collected 2019
AGGTAAAGAATTTGATATTTCAGTTTGCAAGGATGCTATCAGATATTATAATTATGATGATTATAAAATTAAATCTTTATTGTAAAAAAAGTTACATTTTTATGTAATTTTTTTTATTCTATGATAGAATAATAATGGAGATGATAAGATATGAAACCAATACTATTATGTATATTAGATGGCGTTGGAATACGCGAAGAAGAAAAGGGCAATGCCTTTAAAATGGCAAATAAACCTAATTTTGATTATTTATGGAACAACTATCCACATTCTTTATTAGAAGCAAGTGGTGAACTAGTAGGACTTCCAGAAGGTCAAATGGGGAATAGTGAAGTAGGACATATGAATATTGGAGCAGGAAGAATAGTTTACCAACCACTCCAATTAATAAATGAAAAAATTAAAAATTATGAATTTTTTGAAAATAACAAATTCAAAGAAATTTTTGATCATGTAAATAAAAATAATTCAAATTTACATTTGTTTGGTTTATTAAGTGATGGAGGAATACATTCACATATAAATCATTTATTAGCACTTATTGATTGTGCATTAGAAAATAATGTTAAAAATATTTATTTACATATGTTTTTAGATGGTAGAGATACATTACCAAATTCAGCATTAAAATATTTAGATATTTTAGATGAAAAAATTAAAAATTTACCAAATGTTAAACTAGCCACAATAGCAGGAAGATTCTATGCTATGGATAGGGATAATAGATGGGAAAGAATTAAATTAGCATATGATGCTATTGTAAATGGCATTGGTGTAGAAAAAAATAATTATAAAGAAGCAATCGAATTTTCTTATGCAAATAACGAATTAGATGAATTTGTAAAACCAACTATTTTTGATAAAAATGGAATTGTAAAAGAAAATGATGGATTAATACTATTTAATTTTAGACCTGATAGAGGTAGAGAATTATTCTCAGCTTTAACAAATCCAAAATTTGTTGGATTTGAAAGAGAACTTGTTAATAATTTAAAATTAGTAACAATGATGCCACTTAGCAATGAGGTTATTTCAAAACCAGCATTTACAAATCAACAACTTGACAATACATTAGGTGAATATTTAGCAAATAATAAATTAAAACAATTAAGAATTGCTGAAACAGAAAAATATGCTCATGTAACTTATTTCTTTGATGGTGGCATAGAAAAAGAATTAGATGGATGTAAAAGAGAATTAATTCCATCACCAAAAGTAGCTACATACGATTTACAACCAGAAATGAGTGCAAAAGAAATAACAGATAAATTATTAAAACAAATTGAAGAATATGATGTAGTAATTTTAAATTTTGCAAATGGCGATATGGTTGGTCATACAGGTGTTATTGATGCTGCTATTAAAGCTGTAGAAACTGTAGACTCTTGTCTTGGAAAAATAATGGAAAAAATGGATGAAATTGGAGGAACATTAATAGTAACAGCTGATCATGGTAATTGTGATTGGATGTTAGATGAAAATGGTAATGTAATTACTAGTCATTCAACTTATCCAGTACCATTTATTATAAATCGAAAAAATATTGAATTAAAAGATGGAAAACTAGCTGATATAGCTCCAACAATAATTGAATTATTAGATTTACCAAAACCTTTAGAAATGACAGGGGACTCTTTAATAAAATAAAATGAAAAAAATAACTAACATACTAATAACAATAAACATATTATTTCTTCTAGGATGCGTTGTCTACTATGGCGGTAGAATGTATAAATATTATAGACTAGAAAATCCTAAATTAGAGGATATTGAAACACTTTATGATATGGTCACACGAGGAAAGAATATAACTACAAAAAATGATGGATTATATAAAGAAAATAATTCGTACTATTATAAGGGTAAAAAGGTAAATAATTATTTGATGTATTCAGGAAGATTATGGCGCATTGTCTCAATCGATGAAACAGGTTTAATGAAATTAATTACTGATGACAGTCAAACTTCATTAGTATGGGGTGTTGAAAACAATTATGAAGATTCTTATATTAGATCTTGGCTTAACAATGAAGAGAATAATATTAAATCATTTTATGAGTCATTAGATAATAAAGAAATTATTACAACTACTAAAACTTGTTATGATGAATTAAATGATAAAAATGTAACATGTGAAAAATTCGTAACCGATAATGTTGGTACATTATCTGTATATGAATATGAAAAAGCTGGTTCAAGTCAAAGTTATCTTAATATAGGTTCATATTGGTGGACAAGTAATAGTGATAAAAATAAAAATGCTTGGTATGTTTATTCTAAAGGAACTATAAATAATGAAGTAAATTCAGGAAAAACATATTTTAGTTATGGCGTTAGACCAGTAATAACAATAAATTCAAAAATTGAAAATTTTGAAGGTGAAGGAACTAAAGAAAATCCTTATCTAATTAAATTTGAACAAGGTAATAATCTTAATGATAAATATGTAGGAGAATATTTTAAATTTAATGATATTAATTTTAAAATACTAGAAAAAAATGACGAATATGTAAAACTTGTTACTGCTGATTTAATTAAAGAAAATGAAAATTTAGTATTAAAAAAATATGGTAATACTAATTATTTTAATTTAGATGAAGGAATAGGATATTATTTAAATAATATTTTCTATAATACTTTACCTGATAAAACTAATATTTTAAAAGGAAATTTCAATGTAGGAAGATATGATAAATCATATAAATATGATTTTAATATGATATCTGAATATCAAGAGCAAGCCTATGTAGGATTGCTTCAACTTGGAGAATTATTTATAAATGATTGTGAAAATTATTTATTAATGTCTAGAACAATAACAAGTGATAAAACAATTTATCAAGTTACTGAGGCTGGAAAAATATTTGCAGGAACATTAGAAAGTGAAAAATATGTAAGACCAACATTATATGTAAAACCAAATATTAAGATTGTAAAAGGGGATGGATCTTTAAAAAATCCATGGGTAGGTGAATAATGAAAAAAAAGAAAAAGAAATTAAGAAAAATAGGAATTATATCATTAATAATTATTGATTTAATAGTTGCTTTATGTTTTTTCTTAACTTATGGTCCATATAGTTATTTTAGAGATTTTCTAGTAACAACTGCAATGACAACAATGACACATAAATATTTAGCAAGAACTTTTTATAGTGAAGAAACTATTAATAAAGTATTAGCTAAAAATACTATTGAAACATTTACTGAAGGTACAGATACAAGTAAAATAATAATTGGTGGTGAAACAAAAACTGATTATGCTTCTGAATACGAAAGACAAATTCTTGAAAGAGAAGAAAATCAAGAATATAAATTAATAGAATTTGAATATAATAGTTACGATTGTTATTTAGTAGCTATATATGACCCTTCTAGAGTTTCAGTAGCTCAAACTGAGTATCTTAATGTACAAGGAGAAGTTCTTAGAAATATTGCTAAGAAAAATGGCGCTAAAGTAGCTATTAATGCTGGTGGTTTTGTAGATCCAAATGGAACAGGTAATGGTGGAATACCAATGGGACCTGTAATACAAAATGGTGTTGCAACAAATGGACAAATGGATGAAGCCTTTGAAATGGTAGGTATTAATGAAGATAATATTTTAGTTTTAAAACACACAACTGTAAGACAAGCTTTAGAAGAAAAAATTAGAGATGCTGTATCATTTGGTCCGTATTTAATTGTTAATGGTAAAAGTGCTAAAATTACTGGTAATGGTGGATGGGGTATTAATCCTAGAACTGTTATAGCTCAAAGAAAAGATGGAATTATATTATTTCTAGTAGTAGATGGTAATGGCCAAAATAGATATAACTGGAATGGCCGTGGTGGTGTAACTTTAAATGAAGTTATTGAAATATTAGAAAGATATGATGCATATAATGCTGCCAATATGGATGGTGGTGCTAGTACTAATTTAGTAATTGAAAATAAATTATATAATAAACCTTGTGCTATTAGCGAAACAGGGGAAAGACGCCTTCCAAATGGATGGATATTTAAGTGATATTTTATATCACTTTTTTATTTAATTTGCTTTAAAATAAAAGATATTTTTGATAAAATAAAGTGAAGGTGATATTATGCATGATAAATTAGAACTTCTACTTAGACAAATAGGTATCAATAGTATGTATTATAATTATTTTGAAAATGGTAAATTAGATAAAATAGCCGTTTCTAAGCAATATGAAACTGCTGAATTTTTAATAACACTAGATAAAATTTTACCAATTTCAATTTATGATCAATTTTGTGAATTATTAATAAGAAAATTTAATACATATGATGTAAAAGAAAATTTTACAGTAAAAAATGTAAGTTATGAAGAACTTAGTAATTACGTTAACTATTTTGCTCAAATATTTTTTGAAGAAAATGTTAATGAAATGATAGAAGAATTAAATATTCAATATAAAGAAAATGTAATAAAATTTAATTGCTCTAATGAAGATATAGTTGATAACTTCAAATTAGAATTAGAAGAAAATCTAGAAAGAGCTGGATTTAATAATGTTAAAATTATTAAAGGTGTTATAAATAAAGAAGAACATCCAATAATAAAAAATATACAAGAAATTAAAGAAGAAAGAATTAAAAATATAAATAAACTTCTTGTAAAAGGTAAAGAAGTTTATACAAAGCCAATATCAATTGCTGATATTCTTAGAGAAGAAGACTCTGTTACAATTGAGGCTAATGTTTTTGATTATGAAGTAAGAGAAACACCAACAACAAATATTATTACATTAAAAGTTACAGATTATACAGATAGTATTTTCTGTAAAATATTTGAATCTAACAAAAATGAATATAAAGACATAATGAAAAAAATAAAAGAAAACAAATGGTTTAGAATTCGAGGAAAAGTAAAAGATGATCAATATTCTAAAGAATTAACAATCAGTGTATATGATATGATGATTATTGAAAAAGAAGAAAAAGTTATTACTGATGATGCAGAGGAAAAACGTGTTGAATTACATACTCATACAAAAATGAGTCAAATGGATGGGGTATTAGATGAAATAAGTTTAGTTAAACAAGCTATTAAATGGGGACATAAAGCTGTTGCAATAACTGACCATAATGGATGTCAAGCTTTTCCACATGTTTATAATGAAGTAAGAGATTATAATAAAAAGAATCCTGATAATCCGTTTAAAGCTATTTATGGTACAGAACTTAGTTTTACAGAAGATGAAGTAGTTATTGTAACAAATGGTAATGATACTAAATTAAAAGATAATACTTATGTTGTATTCGATGTTGAAACAACAGGATTTAATGCTGGTCTTAGTGATTCAATAATTGAAATAGGGGCTGTAAAAATAAAAGATGGTGAAATAATTGATCGATTTGAACAATTAATTAATCCAGGAAGGCCACTTGATTTAAGTATTATTGAAATTACATCAATAACTGATTCAATGTTAGAAGGTAAACCTAATGAAGAAAATGCTGTAAAAAGATTCAAGGAATTTATCGAAGGTTCAGTATTAGTTGCTCATAATGCTAAATTCGATATTTCTATGCTTGAAATGGCATACTATAAATATAATTTAGGTAAACTTGAAAATCCAGTTATAGATACTTTAGAATTATCAAGAACAATGGATAGAGATTATTCTAAACATAGTTTATCTGCTCTTGTAAAAAGATATAATATTCCTTTTGATGAAGAACATCATCATAGAGCTGATTATGATGCTGAAGCAACAGGATATATTTTTAATAAAATGATAAACAAATTAAATTTACAAGATATTGACACATTAAATGATCTTAAAAAATTATGTAATGATGATGAACAATATAAATTTGCTAGAAGTTATCATATAAATTTATTAGCCCTTAATAAAGTTGGTTTAAAAAATCTGTTTAAATTAATAAGTTATGCTAATACATATTATATGGAAAAAGGATCTCGAATTCCTAAAAAAGTTATTAATGAACATAGAGAAGGTTTATTAATTGGTAGTGGTTGCTATCAAGGTGAAATTTTTATTAATGCTTGTAGATTAAATGAAGAAAGTTTAATAGAACTTATCAAATTTTATGATTATGTTGAAGTACAACCATTAGAAGTGTATGAACATTTAGTTTACAGTCATGAAATTAGTAATTTCGATGATGTTAAAGAAGTTGTTCGTAAAATTATTAGATGTGCTAAAAAGGCTGGTAAATTAGTTATTGCAACAGGTGATGTTCATCACTTAAAAAGAGATGATAAAATCTATCGTGAAATTATAGTAAATCAAAAAGTACCTGGTGGAGGACTACATCCACTTAAAAAGACTTTAGATAGACAAAATAAAATACCTAGTCAACATTTTAGAACAACTAATGAAATGCTAAAAGATTTTGATTATTTAGATGAAGAAATTAAAAAAGAAATTGTTATAGATAATCCTAATAAAATTGCTGATATGGCTGAAATAATAGAAGTAATAATAGAAACAAATGGAATTCCATTCTCACCAAAAATAGAAAATAGTGAAGAAGAAACTAAAAAAATAGTATACGATAAAGCTTATGAATTATATGGTAATCCTTTACCAGAAATTATTGAAACTCGTATAGAGCAAGAATTATCTGGAATTATTAAAGGTGGATTTGATGTTATCTATTTAATTGCTCAAAAATTAGTAAAAAAATCAAATGATGATGGCTATCTAGTTGGTTCGCGTGGTTCTGTTGGATCATCGTTTGTTGCAACTATGATGGGTATAACTGAAGTCAACCCATTACCAGCACATTATAGATGTCCTAATTGTAAACATAGTATTTTTGAAATTGATGGGAATAATTTAGGAAGTATTTATTCTTGTGGTTTTGATCTTCCTGATTTAAATTGTCCAAAATGTGATACTAAGTTAATTAAAGATGGTCAAGATATGCCTTTTGCAACATTCTTAGGATTTGATGCTGATAAAGTTCCTGATATTGACCTTAATTTCTCTGGTGAATATCAATGGAAAGCTCATGAATATACAAAAGAATTATTTGGAATAGACAATGTTTATAGAGCTGGTACTATTGGTACTGTAGCTGATAAAACAGCATATGGTTTTACAATGGGATTTTATGAAGATAGAGGAATTAAAAAACGAAGTGCTGAAATTGAACGTTTAGCTAAAGGATGTACAGGAGTTAAAAGAACAACCGGTCAACATCCAGGTGGTATTGTTGTTATTCCAGGATACATGGATGTATATGATTTTACTCCATATCAATATCCTGCTGATGATACAGATTCAGCATGGCGAACAACACATTTTGATTATCATGCTATTGATCAAGATGTTCTTAAACTTGATATTCTTGGACACGACGATCCGACTGTTCTTAGAATGCTTCAAGACTTATCAAAAATTGATGTAACTAAAATACCTCTTGATGATAAAGAAACAATGGAAATTTTCTCATCACCTGATATTTTAGGAGTAACAAAAGAACAAATTATGTGTGAAACAGGAACACTTGGTGTACCTGAATTCGGTACAAAATTTGTTATTGAAATGCTAAATGATACTAAACCTAAAACTTTTGCTGAATTAGTTAAAATATCTGGTTTATCACATGGAACCGATGTTTGGCTAGGCAATGCTAAGGATTTAATAAAAAATAATATCGTTCCATTTAAAGATGTTATAGGATGTCGTGACGATATCATGGTTTATTTAATGTATCAAGGTTTAGAACCTAAAAAAGCATTTAAAATTATGGAATTTGTCCGTAAAGGAAAAGCTAGCAAAGATGTTGAAAAATGGGAAGAATTCGCAAATGAAATGCGTGAGGCTAAAATTGATAACTGGTTTATTGATTCATGTCAAAAAATTAAATATATGTTCCCAAAAGCTCATGCTGCCGCATATGTTATGAGTGCATATCGTATAGCATGGTTTAAAGTACATAGACCACTTTTATACTATGCAGCATTTTTCTCTATAAGATGTACAGACTTTGACATTCAAACAATGATTTTCGGATATCAAGCTATTAGAAATAAAATTACTGAAATAATTTCTAAAGGAAAAGATGCAACAAATAAAGAAAGTGCTATTATGGATGTATTACAAGTTGCTCTTGAAGCAACTGCTCGTGGTATTGAATTTGCCAATATTGATATTAATGAAAGTGATCCAACTAAATTTATAATTAAAGGTGATCATACAATAATTCCACCATTTAGAACAATTGATGGACTTGGCGATACTGCTGCACAAAAAATAGCATCTGAAAGAAAAATTAGACCATTTATTTCAATAGAAGATTTACAAAAAAGAGCTAAACTTTCAAGTACTACAATTGAAAAAATGCGTAATATGGGTATTCTAGATGGTATGGATGAATCTAGTCAATTATCTTTATTCTAAAAACTATAAGAAATTATAGTTTTTTTTATGTTATAATTAATTATAGGTGATATAATGAAGCATAAAAAATTTGACATATTTGTAATAATTTCATTTTTATTAGTAGTTATAGCTATAACTATAAAACCACTTCAAAACGATACATTTTACTATATAAAAATAGGGGAAGATATTTTAAAAAATGGAATAGATTTTATAGATCATTATTCTATTCATAATTTAGAGTATTTATACCCTCATTGGCTTTTTGATATAATTTTATTTAAGGTTTATGATATTGGTGGCTTTGCTGGAATTTATATTTTTACGATATTTTTATTTTATATATTTAGCATCATTTTATATTATGGAGCATCTAAATTTTCTAAAAATAAATTAATATCATTTTTACTTATATTTATAAGTTTATTTACATTTAAAAGCATGTTTTCAGCCCGAAGTCAGGCAATTTCTACTATTTTATTTTTAATTGAATGGTTATTAATTGAGAAATATATGGAAAATAAAGATAAAAAAATATTAATGTATTTAATAATGATACTTTTATTAATCTTTTATACTCATATGGCAGTTTGGCCTTTATTTTATGTTTTCTTTCTACCATATATTGCAGAATATATTGTTTCAAAATTTAAAATAAAAGGAATTAATAATATTGTAATTAAAACTAATAATAATATTATTGATTTAGTAAAATTAATTCCTTTTTCACTTTTACTTGGTTTATTAACACCACAAAAATTAGATTCATACACGTATATTTTTAAAACGTTACAAGGTAGTACAACCAATTTTATTAGTGAGCATTTACCAATTCAAAATTTTGAATATCCTTTATTCTTAATTATTTTATTTTTAATTACATTTTCATTTTTAATTAAAAACTTTAATTATAGATTAAGAGATTTATTTTTTATTGCAGGATTTACTTTTATGACAATATTATCAAAAAGACATTTAGTATTTTTATTAATAGCATTTGTTTTATGTTTTGGTAGAAGTTTATCAAATTATTTAAATTATAAGGAAAGTGAAGACATATTAAATTATTTTAATAAGCCTTTAATATTTGTATTAAGCATTTTTATAGTATCTATAATTTCTTATCAAAACTATAATAAAGAAAGTAAATATTTATATAATATTACAGCTCCTAAAAAAGTAGTTCAATATATTAAGAAAAACATCGATCCAGAGGATATGAGGCTATATAATCAATATGATGTAGGAGCATACTTATTATTTAATGATATAAAAGTATTTATTGATTCAAGATGTGATTTATACACTAGAGAATATAACAAAATGGATAGAAGTATATATGATGACCAATTTTTAAATGGATTTGATTATGAAGAATTAATGGATTATTATGATATTACGCATGTGTTGTTATTAAATAGTAAAGATATAACTCATGTTATAAAAAAGGATTCAAATTATAAACAAATATTTCAAGATGAAAATTATGTTCTTTTTAAAAGATTGAATACGAACTAAATTTATAGTATAATTAAGTTAGAATAAAAGGGTGTATTCTATGAAAAAAGTATTAAATATTCTATTAGATATAATAATTTGGATAATTATTTTACTTGCTATATTTATAACAATAATGTCATTAACAAAAAAAACTAACAATTTAAGCAGTATTTTTGGTTATTATGTTTTTAGTATTAAAACTGAATCAATGGAACCTGTTATAAAAAAAGGTGATTTGATTATCGGGAAAAAATATAATGATGAGTTAATAAAAAAAGGAGACATTTTATCATTTTATACTTTAGAAAATGATAGAACCATTATAAAAACACATCGTGTTGAAAAAATTTACGATGATGGAGCATTAAAGTCTTATTTAATGAAAGGCGATAACAATGAAAAACCTGATGATGTTCATATTACGAATAATGATATTATATGTCGTTATACTAATGTAAGAATTCCTTTATTAGGTTATATATTTAATTTTATTAAATCTAAAGTGGGATTTTTTGTCACTATAATTATTCCATTATTTATAACATTTATATATAATTTATATACGCTTATTTTGACGATTATTGAGGATAAAAAAACTAAACAAAATTCTGTTTAGTCTTTTTTATATATATAAAAAATGATATAATATAAACATTATGGAGGGTAATTATTTATGAAAAAAATAATATTAGTAGATGGTAATAATCTTCTTTTTAGAAGTTACTATGCGACAGCATATAATGGCAATTTTATGAAAAATAGTAAAGGATTTCCAACAAATGGTTTATTTGGATTTACTAATATGATTAATAAAATCATCTTAGAAGAAAAACCAGAATATATGATAGTAGCATTTGATAAAGGCAAAACATTTAGACACAATGAATGTGAAACATATAAAGGTGGTAGACAAGAAACACCAAATGAATTAAAAGTTCAATTTCCTATAGCTAAACAATTATTAGATTGTATGGGAATAAAATATTATGAAATAGATAATTATGAAGCTGATGATATTATTGGTACATTTGCTGAATATTGTAATAAAGATAGTGAATATATTGGAACTATAATAAGTAGTGATAAAGACTTATTACAATTAATTAGTAGCGATGTAGATATAAAATTATTAAAATCAAAAGATTATATTAGATATAATGAAAAAACATTTTTTGAAGATTACGGCATTGAACCAAAAAAAGTTGTTGACTTAAAAGCATTAATGGGAGATTCATCAGATAATATTCCAGGTGTAAAAGGAATAGGTGAAAAAACAGCCCTTAAATTATTAACAGAACATGGATCATTAGATGGTATATATGAAAATATTGATTCTATAAAAGGTGCATTAAAAGATAAATTATTAAATGATAAAGAAAATGCTTATTTAAGTTATCATTTAGCTACTATTGTAAGAAATGTTCCACTTGAAATAAATATAGATGATATTATATATTTAGGACCTAATCATGAAAAATTAGCTAAAATGTATGAAGAATTAGAATTTTATTCATTCCTTAAAAAGGATATTTTTAAAACAGAAGAAACAAAAGATAATATGGAAATAAAAATTTTAGAAAAAATTGAAGATTTAAAATTTTCTAAAGATTTAGCAATTTATCTAGAAATCTTAGGTTCTAATTATCATAATTCTGAAATACTAGGTATGGCACTTTATAATGATGAAGATTGTGTATATGTTAAAAAAGAATTAATAAATGATGTAATATGTAAAATTAATCATTTAAATAAATACACATATGATTTAAAAAAAGTATATGTTGCATTAAAAAAATTAAATATTAATATAGAAAATATTTCTTTTGATACTTTACTTGCTACATATTTATTAGATTATAATGTTAAAGAAGATATTGCATATTTAGCAAATATGTTTGATGGTGATATACCATTTTATGAAAATACATATGGTAAAGGTGCAAAATTAGCAAAACCTAGTGATGATATAATTGCTTATAATACTATTATGAAAGCTAAATTTATATATGAAACAAAAGATAAATTTAATAGTGAATTAGAAAAAGAAGATATGAAAAATTTAATGTATGACATAGAAATGCCATTATCAATTGTTCTTGGTGATATGGAATTTGATGGTGTAAATGTTAATGTTGATACATTAAAAAAGATGGGTGAAGAAATTAAAACTAAAATTGATGAAATTAGTTTAGAAATATATGATTTATCACAAACAACATTTAATATTTCATCACCATCGCAATTAGGAGAAGTCTTATTTGATAAATTAGGATTACCTCATGGTAAAAAAACTAAAACAGGTTATTCAACAAGTGTAGAAGTACTTAATAAGTTAGTTGGTAAACATCCTATTATTGAAAAAATTATGGAATATAGAATGTTAACAAAATTATATTCAACATATATTGAAGGATTAATTGATTGTGTAAAAGAAGATGGTAAAATACATACTATTTACACTCAAGCACTTACTAGAACAGGAAGATTATCATCAATAGAACCAAACTTACAAAATATTCCGGCACGTAATGAATATGGTAAATTAATTAGAAAAGCCTTTGTTCCAAGTGAAAATTCAATTATATTAAGTGGAGATTATTCACAAATAGAATTACGTATTTTAGCACATATGGCTAATATTGATTCATTAAGACAAGCATTTATTGATGAAATTGATGTTCATACTAAAACAGCAAGTGATGTTTTCCATGTTTCACTTGATGATGTAACAAAAGAAATGAGAAGAAATGCTAAAGCAGTTAATTTTGGAATTGTTTATGGTATTAGTAGTTTTGGTCTTTCTGATAATCTTGGAATTTCTAAAAAAGAGGCACAGGAATTTATTGATAAATATTTTAGTGTTTATCCTGGAATTAAAGAATATCAAGATAATACTATAAAATTAGCATATGAAACAAAATGTGTAAGAACACTTTTAAATAGAAAAAGAAAGATAGAAGAATTAAATAATGCTAATTATATGATTAGACAACAAGGAGAAAGAATAGCATTAAATACTCCAATTCAAGGAACTAGTGCTGATATTATTAAAAAAGCAATGGTTGAAATTAAAAAAAGATTTAAAGAAGAAAATATTAAAAGCAAATTAATACTACAAGTGCACGATGAACTTGTTGTAGATACTATTAAAGAAGAGAAGGAAATAGTTACTAAGATTTTAAAAGAAACTATGGAAAACACATTTAAATTAAGTGTTCCATTAAAAGTTGAATTTGAATATGGTAATGATTGGTACGAAGCAAAATGATAAAACAATTATTAAAATATATTTATAAGTATTTTATATTTTATATTATTGGTTTTTATTTATTAAATTTTAAAATGTTTTATGAATTATCATTTAAGATGATATTTATAATTCCTTTAAATTTCTTTATTATAAAATATGGAATTCTAAAAGAAATTAATAAAGATCATTATATTACTAAATATTATATTTTAGGTTCATTAATAGGAGTAACATCATTATTTATATTACTTTTATTATTAATTAATAAGATAAATATTTTTGTCATTTTATTTACAATAATTGTTAATGGATTAGAATTGTTATATTTAGATGCTCCAGAAAAAACTAAAAAAAATTAGTTTTTTTTGTTATAATTAAACTAATAGAGGATTGATTTTATGAATGATGATTTTAATAGAAGAAAAAGATTTTAAAATAACAAAAAAAGGCTACTATTAGTAGTCTTTTATTTTTGGTTTTTAGCAATTTCAGCTCTGATAACTCTATCATTTAATTTTTTGTTATGAATTTTTTTCATAAATTTATTAACTTCTTTAGAATCAACATCTAAGAAA
>JAEIGA010011079.1_pt1 | contig 13686 bp, 17 predicted proteins | sample 9270691 | NCBI WGS metagenome assembly JAEIGA01 (sample SAMN17057246, study PRJNA624740) | gut metagenome | biome: biome; isolation source: fecal sample | host: Bos grunniens | place: China: Xizang | collected 2019
TAAGTGAATCATCAATAAAAGAAACTGAAAAATTAGATTTAACAGTAGAACCGAATAGTAGAGCTATAATTTATTTAATGGGAAGAGCTAGGGTTACTAATGGTGTTGCTAGAGTTTGTATAATGTTTATACCTACAGCCACATTTGGGTTTGAATATTTCACAATAATTAATCAATATCCAAGATTAGAAAAAAGGACAATATGTTAATGAAGAAAATTGTATTAATTATTAGTGGTATATTTTCTATTTTATTGATAATAACAATATTTTTAAGTGTTAATAAGAAAATAACAAACAATATAACTGTATATTCAATTCCTAAATCATATTGTTATAAATATAAAGAAAATAGAAGAATGAATTTTGAAATTTACATAAATGATGATGACTCTGTTATTACATTAATTAAAGATAATACCTATAGATTAGTAAATGGAAGTTCATATTATTATTTAACAAATGTTAATATAGAAGTTGAATATAATGATATATATAAGAGTGAAGAATACCATAAATATATAATCAGTGCTGATATATTAAATATAGGTAATATATATATTAAGGATTGTTATTTAGAAATAATTAATTCAAATTTTTCTATATTGATAAAAATTGGAAGTTTTAAAATATTATATGATGATTATGATGAATTAAAATATAGTGAACTATATGGGAATTTTACCTTTATTAATGAAGAAGAATACTTAATAGGTATAACAATTACCTTAAATGGTAATTACTATAAAATATATTCTTTAAGTATAGGAGAAGGTTTTGGAATCATTGATAAAATAGAAAAAGATGTATATTATGATAATGAAATTGATTTATATAAGTTAAATCATAATATCTTAGACTATAAAAATTATTATGACGGGTATGAACTAAATTCAATCTATGATACATACTTCATTCCTATATCCTATTTAGATTATTATCTTATAACTAATTCAGCAATCTTATTAAACATAGATCATAAAATGTATTATATTGATAATTTTCAGTATTTAATAACAAATAATTCGTTATCGAATTATGAAGCTGTGTTAATTAAAGGAGAAGTAAAATATGTTAAAGTTTAATGAGGTTGCAAAAAAGTATAATTCTAAATATGCTGTAAAGAATATTAACTTAACAATAGAACCACATAACATATACTTATTTATAGGTGAAAATGGGAGTGGTAAATCCACTACTATTAAGTTAATATCTAAGGTCATATTTACTAGTGAATATAATATTTTTGAAAATAAATTCAAAAAAATTATCTATTTACCTGATAAAAGAAATTATCCTAAGCTTTTAACTACATTTGATTTTCTAAAATATTATTTAAATGTAAAAACTGATATAATTAATGATTATTTATTAAAGTATGATTTGCCTAATAAATCAATAGGTTCACTATCTAAAGGTAATATTCAAAAATTAGGCATCTTACAGATTTTATTATCAGAGGGAGATTTATATCTTCTTGATGAACCAACTGATGGATTAGATAAAAACAGTATTAATTTATTAATAGAAGATTTGAAAAAAATGCTTATTAATAATAAGACAATTATAATAAGCACACATAAAAAAACTATTTATAATGAATTACACCCTATAATATATAAATTTGAAACTGGTACTTGTAATGAAACAAAAAGAAAACGTAAGATTAATTAAGTTATATCTAGCTTATCATCTTAATAAAACATTTATAGTGTTATTAAGCTTAGTTTTAATTTTTTTAGTAGGTGTATTATTTATAAATTTAGGATTACCATTAGATCATATGGAATATTTTTCGAATAAGTCATTTATTCATATTAACTATTTAGAACAATCTTTATATATTATTAATATATTAAATAGTATTATAGTAGCTTCATTAATTGGTAATGAAATAAATAGCATTAGTTCATTTGATCCAATGTTTGTATCTAATACAAATAGAAGAAAGATAATTAACGCTAAGATAATTACAAATTTTATTCTCATAACTATTATATTATTATTTGAAATGGTAATATTATTTTTATTAGGTATTATCTTTTATCCAGATTTTATTATTACTATAAAAGAATTAATATTGATGCCATATCAATTATTATATTTGTTTGAGTTAATTATTATTGGTGAACTATTAGCAATTATATTTAATAATTTTTTTACTACAATTTTTATATTTTTAATTAGTTTTTTATTTAATATTGTATCAAAAATAGAAAATATAAAGAACTATGTTTATATGATGATTCCATTTATAGAGTTTAAAAGTATTAACAATTACAGCCTTAATGGTAATATATTTATATACATGCTTTTAAATATGACATGTTACTTATTAATACAAGTAATTTATCAAAAAAAAGATATACAATAATATTTATAAATATTATTAATTGAAATATTTTTTATATGGGTGTATAATATATTTATAAGAAGTTTTAGGAGGATTATTAAAAATGAAAAAATTATTTGTATTTTTCGCATTATTATTTGCAGTTGTAGGGTTAACTGGTTGTTCAAAAGTAAGTGCATCTTATGCTGAAAAAATTAATGTAGCTGCTGCTAAAGAAGAACACATTACTTATGCAGAAGTTATGGAAGCTTTAGGTGATGAAGCTCAAGATTACACTGTTACTATATTAGGTTCTACAAATGGTTTTATTTACGCTATTAAAGGTGTAACTACTAAAGAAGAATTCGAAGAATTAAGAGATTCTGAAGAACCAACTGAATGTTTAATCATTACAATCGCTAATGGTAAAGCTACTGGTGCTAAATATTCAACTACTGAAGATGCTGAATAAGATTAATTAGGTGGATTTATGTCCACCTTTTTCTTTTAATTTTTTTTGAAAAGTTGTATAATAATAAAAAGATATTATAAGAATGATAAAAAAATGGATGTGAAGTTTTATGTATATCAATGAAGAATATAAAGATGGTTCTAAATATGCAGGTTTAATAAATGAAAAAGGCAAAAGACATGGACCTGGCACATATTATTATACAAATGGAGATATTTTAGATGCCATTTGGGAAGAAGATTATCCATTATCTGGAACATATACTCAACCTGATGGTTTTAAATACATAGGAAAAATAGCTTATAATAAGGAAAAACTTGATTTATCCGGTGAAGGAACTTCTTATTATGTTAATGGTGATATTTATGTAGGATATCATAGTGATTTAATCCGTTCGTGTAAAGGTACATATTATTATACAAATGGTAATATCGAAACAGGATTTTGGGTGAACGGAGAATTAAGTGAAGGTAAATATATTTTAGCGGATGGAACAACATTCAAAGGAAGATTTTATAAAGAAAATGATAATTTAATTTTTAATGGTACTAAATTTAATTATGATGGTTCATATTACACTGGTAGAATTGTGAATTTAAAGTATGATGGAGTAGGTACACTTTATTATCACAAAAAGAAAATAGAGTATGAAGGCGAATGGAAAAACGGCTTAAAGCATGGAAATGGTAAATTTTATTGGCGAAATGGTGATATGTATGAAGGTGGATGGGAAAACGACTTAAAGCATGGAAAAGGTACTTTGTCATCTGTTGGATTAATTTATACTGGTACTTGGGTTAATGACTGTAGGGAAGGAAAGTTTACTACAAAATTACCATTTCGTAATGAAAAAGTTACACAAATATATGAAAATGATAAACTTATTGAGGAAGTTATAAAAACTAAATTAGATTCTAATCTTATAAAAGAAACTATTAATCTAAAGGATGGATCTTTATATATTGGTGAAGTTAAGAATAATAAACCAAATGGTATTGGTATTTTATATCCTAATAAAGATAATTTTAAGATTTATTATAGTGGTACTTTTAGAAACGGAAAACTAAATGGTAATGGTATATGTGAATTAGAAAACTATCGTTATGAAGGACAATTTAAAAATGGTAAAATTACTGGTTTAGGAATTATGAAACACAAAGAACATAATGGTCAGACTATTGGTTATTTTAAGAATGGTTTTCCTCATGGATTTAGTAGATTAAGCAATGTAATTTCTGGAATTACGATAATTGAAGGTATTTATAATGGAGTTAGCTTTAAAGGTAATACAAGGATCATTTATGAAGATAAACGAGAATATTATGGTAAAGTGAAAAGATATTATGCTCATGGAAAGGGGAGAATGGATTATCCTGATGGTTCAACTATTATAGGAAAATTTAAAAAGAAAATCCCACATGGTGATGCAATTTTAATTGAGAATAATGTGAAATATGAAAGTAAATACGATAATGGTGTTTGTATTAAAAAGCGTAAAGCTTTAATAGATATTAAGAAAAAGTATTAAATCAAGCGAAATCAAACAATGCATAAATAAAAATAAAAAAAGTTGTTGACACAGCAGTAGTTTAGTGGTATTATATTAAAGGAAAATAAATATGTGGAAAGAAGAAACGCCCGTTTCTCGCCTGATTGATGAATTGGTAGGCAAAAAGTCACTTGTAAAAATAAATTTACTTTGATATTAGTAGGGGCGTTTACGTCCCTTTTATTTTTTACTACATGGAGGTGGATTATTATTAATAAACAAAAGAAAACAGCAGATACTTTGATTAATGATCAAATTAGATGCAAAGAAATGTTAGTAATCACTCATAAGGGTGAAAAACTTGGTGTATTATCTCGTCAAGCAGCTTTAGATGCAGCTGATGAACATAATTTAGACTTAGTATTAGTCTCACCAGAAGGCAATCCACCAGTTGCGAAATTGATGGATTATTCTCGTTTCCGTTTCGAACAACAAAAGAAATTAAAGGAAATGAAAAAGAACCAAAAAGTCGTAGTAGTACAAGAAATCCAACTTTCTCCAACAATTGAGAAACACGATTTCGAAACAAAGGCTCGTAAAGCTAAATCTATTCTTGAAAAGGGTAATAAAGTTAAAGTTTCATTAAGATTCTTTGGTCGTATGATCGTTCATCAAGAATTAGGTAAAGAAGTTATTGAACGTTTCGTTCAAAGCTTATCTGAAGTTTCTACTGTTGAATCACAAATCAAATTAGAAGGTAGAACATTATTTGCTGTAATAGCACCAAAAACTAATAAGGAAAAAGGAGTATAGAACTATGCCAAAACAAAAAACACATAGCGGTTTAAAGAAAAGAGTAAGAGTTACTGGTAGCGGTAAACTTAAACGTGGTCATTCATACACAGGCCACTTAAAGACTAACAAGTCTCACAAACAAAACAAAAATTTATCAAAGAGTGGTTTAGTACACGAATCAGATATGAAACGTATTAAATCATTAATCTCTAACATGAACTAATTAGGAGGTAAAGAAGAATGCCAAGAGTTAAAGGTGGATACACAACTAGAAGAAGACGTAAAGCAGTTTTAAAGTTAGCTAAAGGTTACTATGGTTCAAAACATGCTTTATATAGAACAGCTAATGCGCAAGTTATGCGTTCATTAGTATATGCTTACAGAGATAGAAAAAATCGTAAGAGAGAATTTAGAAAATTATGGATTAGCCGTATTAATGCTGCTTGCCAATTAAATGGTATCAAATATTCAAGATTCATTAATGGTTTAGCATTAGCTAATATCCAAATCAACAGAAAAATGTTAGCTGAAATGGCTGTATATGATGCAGAAGGTTTCGCTAACTTAGTTACATTAGCTCAAAACGCTTTAGCTAACAAAAAACCAGCTGAAGCTGTAGTAGAAAATGTAGTATTCTTAAAACCACTTCCTAAGAAGAACTAATTATTAAATAACTACACTGGATTTATTCCAGTGTTTTATTTTTTATAGAAAAATAAAAGGTACTCATTCGAGTACCTAATAATTATTCTCCATCATCATTGTCTTTTAGGACGTTTATTATATATAAATGAGCCTCTTCCTTCGATATATTAGCACTAATAGCTAACTCATTAAATAATTTACGTTCAGCTTGTTGTAAAAATTGAGAATCAAATGAACCAAGAGTCTTTTTTTCTTTTTTCTTATCGATAGATAATTGATATAAGAATCTTAAAAGCTTTATAGTATCATTTATATTATTAGAAGTAACTAATTCTTGGAATTCATTTTTTCTTTCTTTGTTATCTTTATTATATTCTTTTGAATAGTTTATGCCTTCATTGATAGCCTTTATTATTTCATCTTTTGATAAAATAGGTCTTAAGAATGCATCTGTTTTATCTTTAGGCATCATGATAGACATTTTATTATGAATTGTTTCAAGCTTGAAGAATGATTTATTCATAGTTTCATTAAAAGTTTCATCTAGAATAGTACATACTCCGTGTCCGTTATGAACTACATAATCTCCAATTTTATACATACTATTCACTCCCTTTTTTAAATTTGCATCGCTTGATTACTATTATTGTACCATAAAAATAAAAAAAAATCTAGTTTATAGTTTTAATAATCTTTTAAAAAGTTTTTATATATGGTAAAATATAATAGGTGAGATGTGTATGACTAGATTCATTAAGTTAATTTTTATAGTTGCTAGTCTTTTTTTATTGTCAGTTAATGTAAATGGTAATACCAAATCAATAATAGATCTATCTAATGTTGAATGGAATTATAAGGAATTTATTTATGATGATACCATTAAGACAGTAGAATTAATAAATGTACCAAAAGAATTACAAGTAAAATATTCAAATAATTCTTTTAAAGAAATTGGGACATATTTCGCTAAAGCAACATTTATTTATGACTCTGATATATACGAATTAAAGGGTTATGATAAAGATAAATATGAAAGTTATTGTTGGACAATAGTTAAAGGAAAATATAATATTTCTAATATTGTGTTTAGAGATAAAACTATTGTTTATGATGGACAACCACACTCTCTTTTGGCAGACAATATTCCTGAGGGTGTTGAAGTTCAATATTCAAAAAATAATATTGTTGAACCAGGTGTATATGAAATCACTGCTAAATTTATAGGAAATCCATATTATTTACCTATTCCTGATATGGATGCGACATTAACTATAAATCGAAAAGAATTATTTTGTGATGATGGTGAATGTAAGGTTATATCTTCACTTCAAGGATTTAATCCAACATTTCACATGAAGCATTTAGAAATAGGAAAAGAAGAATATCAAAATGTGGACTTATCAAAATTAGGTTCTTATCGAGAAGTTAAATCTGGCTTTAGATTGACTATATATAATGAACTTGATGAAGTTCAAACATTAGATGATAATATAGTTGTAGAAATAACTTTGCCTAAAGAATTGATTGAAAGTGATGTTCTTGAGGTATATGAATATTCTACTAGTGGTATATCAAAAATTGAAATCAATATTAATAGTAATAGTATTAATTTTGAAGTTTCTACTTTAAATGCCGATTTTTTAATAGTCGGAATGAGAGAAACGTATAGTAAAGGTGATAACTGGAAAATAGGAATGATTTTTATATTCATTTTTCTCTTTTTAGGTTCATTATATTTAATTAAAAAGGTTAATAAAAAAAATAAGTTTAAGTAGGAGTTGTTATTATGAGTAAGTATGATGTTGTTATTGTAGGTGCTGGTCCAGCAGGGATTTTTGCAGCATATGAATTACATGAAAAAAATCCAGAATTAAAGGTATTGTTAATTGATAAAGGACACGATATTTATAATAGAAATTGTCCTGTATTACAACACAAAATTAAAAAGTGTCCAATTAATAAAAAAGGTAAAAATGGATGTAGTCCAGCTTGTAGTATAACAAACGGCTTTGGTGGTGCTGGTGCATATTCAGATGGTAAATTTAATATTACTAGTGAATTTGGTGGTTGGATGACAGATTATTTAGAACCAAAATTAGTAGAAGATTTAATAAAATATGTAGATTCTATTAATTTAAAATATGGTGCCCCTACTGTAATTACAGATCCTACTACAGATAAGGTTAGAGAAATTGAAAAACGTGGCTATGCTGTAGGTTTAAAATTATTAAGAGCTAAAGTTAGACATTTAGGTACTGAAAATAATCTTAAAATTATGGCTAAAATCTATGATGATTTAGATAAATGGATTGATATGCGTTATAAAACTGAAGTTACTGATATTATTGTTGAAAATAATAAAGTAAAAGGTATTATGATTGGTGATGAAAAAATCACTTGTAAACAAGTGTTCTTAGCTGTTGGTAGAGATGGTTCTACATGGTTAAAAACAATGTGTGAAAAACATGGAATTGGTTTATCACATAACCAAGTTGATGTTGGTGTTAGAGTTGAAACTAATGATGTAATAATGGAAGAAATCAACAAAAACCTTTACGAAGGTAAATTTATTTTCCGTACATCAGTTGGTACTGTTGTTAGAACATTCTGTTCAAATCCTTCAGGTCACGTAGTTGTTGAAAATCATAGTGGTACAATTTTAGCTAATGGACATGCATATGCTGATCCAAAAATGGGTAGTGATAATACAAACTTTGCATTATTAGTATCTCATAAATTCTCTGAACCTTTTGATAAACCAAATGAATACGCTCATGAGGTTTCTCAATTAGCTAATCAATTATCTTGCGGTTCTGTAATCGTTCAACGTTATGGAGATATCGTAAGAGGTAGAAGAACTACTCAAAAGCGTTTAGATGAAGGTTTCGTTCGTCCAACATTAAAAGAAGCTGTTCCTGGTGATTTAGGTTTAGTTTTACCATATAATACTATGAAATCATTAATTGAAATGATTGAAGCTTTAGATCATGTTACTCCAGGTATCGCAAATGAACATACATTATTCTATGGTGTAGAAGCTAAGTTCTATTCTGCTAGACCTTTAACTAATGAATATTTTGAAACTAAGGTTAATGGTTTATATGTAGGTGGAGATGGTGCAGGTATTACACGTGGTTTAGCTCAAGCAGGCGCTAACGGTGTTTGGGTAGCTAGAAACATTATCGACAAATATCATAAATAATTTACATACCAAGGCTTAATGCCTTGGTTTTTTTGTTGTTTTTTGTATTACGATTTATTTTTCTAATTTTGTCGAATATGTTTAATATTAAAATATTTAGTTTATAATGGCTTAGGTGATTAAAGTGAGTCTTACAGTAGGTGTTTATTTTAAAAAAGATATTTTAATATTAAGATTAAAAGGGGAGTTAGATGAAATAAGTGTAAGTGATTTAAGAATGAAAATTTCTAATTATATTGATTCATATAAAATTAATCATTTAGTAATTAATTTGAAAGAATTAAATTTTTTAGATTCTTCAGGGATAGGATTTATAATAGGAAGATATCATCAATTAAAATTTAAAGATGGTGATATTACATTATGTCAAATAAATCCTAAGATTGAAAAAATTATTTATGTATCAGGTTTAGCTAAAATATGTAAAATAAGGGATACTGAAGAAGCAGTATTAATCGCATTAGAAAATTAGGAGAGTGTATTATGTATAATGAAGTTTTTTTAAAGTTTATGTCAAAAAAAGAAAATATTTCTATAATTAGAAATACGATAAGTGCGTTATTATTAGAAAAAAATCCGACTATTACCTTTATTAATGAATTAAAGACAGTAATAAGTGAAATAACTACAAATTCAATAGTTCATGGATATGAAGCAGATGAATCTAAGTCTATTGAAATATTTGTAGTATTAGATGATGAAAAATTTAGCTGCATAATTAAGGATTTTGGAAAAGGAATTGAAGATGTAGATAGAGCTAAAGAACCATTGTTTTCTACTAAAAAAGAAGAAGAAAGAAGTGGTTTAGGATTTACTATTATGGAAATGTTTACAGATTTATTAGTGGTAAATAGTACTCTTAATAAAGGTACAGAAGTATATTTTGAAAAGAAATGGTAATATTTTAAGATAATTTATCTCATACTAATTATGGTGAGATAATGGAAAAAGAAAGAAAATATTATCAAAAATTAATAAAAGTAGAAAAAGATTATAAAAAACAAACCCTAAATTTTTTACAAGCATTTTTAGGCGGTGGCTTGGTTGCAGTTTTAGGACAAACTATACTTACAATTTATAATAAATTATTAAAGTTTGATATGGATACATCTAGATTATTTATGACTTTAACAATTATATTAATTTCAGCATTATTAACTGGATTTGGGATTTATGATAAATTAGGACAATTATTTAAATGTGGATTTGCAATTCCTATAAGTGGTTTTGCGAATGCTACTGTATCTTCAGCTATAGACTATCATAAAGAAGGTATTATATTAGGAATAGGTGCTAATGCTTTAAAACTGGCTGGCAGTGTGATTGTTTTAGGTGTTACTAGTGCTATTATTGTAGCTACTATTAGATATTTGGTAGGTATAATTATATGAATTTTAAATTTAAAAATGTATATATTGAAGATACAAGTGTAGTAGTAGGGGATTTGGAAGGTAATGGACCTTTAGGAAATTATTTTGATTCTATAGATGAATGTAAAGATTCATCTTTTGAAAATAGTGAAATAGATATATTAAAGAAATCTATTGACATTTTATTAGAAAAGAATAATTTAATTGAATCAGATATAGATATGGCTATTGGTGGTGAATTATCTAATCAATTAACTACATCAAGTTATTCCTTAAGAAGTTATTTAATAAGTTATGTAGGTATTTATGGTGCATGTTCAACTATATGTCTAGCAATTGGTTTATCTTCTATATGCTTAGAAAACCAAAATTTAAGAAGGATATTAGCATTTACATCTAGTCATAATCAATCTGCGGAACGTCAATTTAGAAATCCAGTTGAGTATGGTGGTAATAAAGAAGAAACTCAAACTTTTACATCAACAGTTGGTGCATCTGCGTTATTATCAAATAATGGAATTGTAAAAGTAGGAAGTTTCACAGTTGGTAAAGTAATTGATATTGGTTTTGCTGATCCTACAGATTTTGGTAGAGCAATGGCTCCTGCCGCAATAGAAACATTATTAAATCATTTTAAGGAAAATAGTTTAAAGCCTAGTGACTATGATTTGATTTTAACAGGTGATTTATCATTTTATGGTTCTAAAATTGTTAAAGAGGCTCTTGAAAAAGAATTTGGACCAATAACAAATTATAATGATTGTGGTTTAATGTTATATGATATTAACGAACAGGATGTTTTAGCGGGTGGAAGTGGGCCAGGTACATGTGCAGCTGTAACACTTTCATATATTTATAAATGCTTAAAAAATGGCAGTTTTAATAAGGTTTTAGTATGTGCTACAGGAGCACTTATGAATCCTACAATGATGAATCAAAAGAACAGCTTACCTTGTATAGCTCATGCTATTAGTTTAGAGGTGGAAAGATGAGTTTTGTTTATGCATTTTTGATAGGTGGTGCAATTTGTGCATTAGCTGAGTTAATTAAAGATACATTTAAACTAACAGTAGGACATATGACAGTAATATTTGTATGTTTAGGTACATTATTAGATTTTAATGATTTTTATGATAAATTAATAGATGTATCTGGTGCTGGAGCTTTATTGCCTATTACAAATTTTGGACATTCTTTAGTTCATTCAGCAGTTGAAACAGCTAATAAAGATGGTTTCATAGGAATATTTACTGGTATATTTGATAAGACTTCAGCTGGAATTGCTTTTACTATATTTATAGCTGTACTATTTTCATTTGTATTTAGACCAAAGAAATAAAGACTTGAATATAAGTCTTTTTTTTTATATTTCATTTTGTTATAATTAATTAGATAGTTCTTATTAATGAAGGTGATAATGTGCGAAATATTGCTATTGTAGAAGATAACGATCAATATGCAAGCGTAATAAGTGAATATATTCATAAGTATATGAATGAAAATAATGTTGAATTAAATGTTATTAGATTTAATAATGCTGATGATTTTTTAAAGGATTATCAACAAATCTATTCAGTAATCTTGATGGATATTCAAATGCCAGGAATTGATGGTATGAAAGCTTCATATGAATTAAGAAAAATTGATAAAACAGTATCTATTATTTTCATTACCTCTATGGTTCAATTTGCTCAAAAAGGTTATGAAGTAAATGCGGTAAGCTTTATGTTAAAGCCAATTAATTATTATGATTTCTCATTAAAATTAAAAAAAGCCTTGGATATTAGCTCTATTAATGAGAATCGTAATATTACGATAAATACTAAAAATGGTATATGTCGTATTTCGACAGATAAAATTATTTATGTTGAAATTATTAAACACAAATTAATTTATCATTTAGTAGATGAATTAATTGAAATGACAGGTGTTTTATCAGAAGTAGAAAGTAGACTTAATGAATATGGATTCTTAAGATGTAATCAATGTTATTTAGTAAATCCAAAATATATAGTTGCAGTTAAAGGTAAAGAATTGATTATAGGTAATGAAACATTACAAATATCAAGACCTAGATATAATCAATTTATGAAGGATTTAACAAATTGGTTTGCAGGTAGGTTAAATGTATGAATTTGATTGATTTATTACATATATACGGAAATATTATTATTGAATTTTTATTAGAACTATATATTATTTATTTTTTAATAACTAAAAAACTTAAACGCAAAGAAAATTTTAAACTTAGATTATCACTTGGAATTATTGGAGTATTATCGTTTGCATTTTTAATAAGTATTTTCTATTATTATTTTGGAAATACAGTTATAGGTAGAATATTCGTATATACCTCATTATTTATTGTAAGCATTATTCATTTTAAACTGATATTAGATGAAAGCTTTTGGACTATTATTTTATGTGCTACATTAGGATATTCACTTCAAAATTTAGTATATAAAGCTTATTTAACTATATGGACTGGTTGTCAATGGATTGGATTATTTGATGGATTAGATAAATTTATACATTTTGAAATATATTATAGATTATTATATTGTTTGATATTTACAGGATTAATAGTATTAATTTATAAATTATTTATTAAAAAAGTAAGAGATAAATTTACTAATACAAGTTTGAAATATCAATTATTAATATTAGGTATAGGAGTATTATTAATATCTAATATATTATGTTCATTAGAAGATGTATTTTTCGCATATCTTAAATCTGGTAGAGAAAATGAATTTGATAATTATGTTTATTATGTATTAAGACAAACTGGCAATGTGTTTTCAATTATTTGTTGTGGTATTGTAGTGGTATTAATAAATCAATCTATTGAAAAAGATGATTTAAAACAAAAAATAGAATATCTTCAACATACAATACGTTCAGCAGAACGTCAATATGAAATATCAAAAAATACTATTGACAGCATTAATATAAAATGTCATGACATTAAATATAAAATTGAAGCGTCTTTAAATAGTAATAAGATTAACGATCTAGATGAAATAAATAATCTTATAGCTATTTATGATTCTAATATACAAACTGGTAATAAATTATTAGATGTTTTATTTACTGAAAAGAGCTTATATTGTGAGCAAAATAATATAAAATTCTCAGCTATGATAGATGGAACTAAGCTTGACTTTATCGAAGATGGAGACTTGTACTGTTTATTTGGTAATTTAATGGATAATGCTTTAGAAGCTGTTACTAAAATACCTAATGAAGATAAGAGAATTATCAATTTTACTGTAAAATCTAAGGATAATTTATTAATTAATCAACAAGATAATTATTATATTGGTGATATTAATTTTGATAAAGATGGATTACCATTAACTTCTAAAGAAGATAAGAAATA
>JAEIGA010011080.1_pt1 | contig 13686 bp, 12 predicted proteins | sample 9270691 | NCBI WGS metagenome assembly JAEIGA01 (sample SAMN17057246, study PRJNA624740) | gut metagenome | biome: biome; isolation source: fecal sample | host: Bos grunniens | place: China: Xizang | collected 2019
CTTTTTTGCCTATTCCAATAATCTGACATTCACCCTATCTCCCTATATTTTACTATAAAAAGATATTGTATATATTTCGTTTTGCAACAATACAGTACAAATCATTGATTTGCTCTGGCCACATAAGATACTACTTTTGATGATTTCAGCGAAGTTATAATATCTGTCAAATGCTTCAAATCTCTAACTTCAATATCAATAATTAACTCAAAATAGCTTAATGTTCTGTTTGTAATATTCAAATTTGCAATATTACCTTCATGACGCGCAATCAGGTTTGACAAATCTCCCAAAGAGCCCGGTTCGTTTGATAATATCAATTTAATACGACCGACATGTACTCTGTCATTTGCATCATCGCCCCAAGAAATATCCAACCAACGCTCCGGTTCCAAAGAATATTTTTCCAAAGCTTTACAGTCAATAGAGTGAACAGCCACACCTTTTCCTGTTGTAACGATACCGACAATCCTATCTCCCGGCAACGGGTGACAACAACCGGCAAAATGCACAGCCATTCCGGGAATAAGACCTTTAATCTGCAATGGCTCGGATTTTGATTTTCTTTTTGTGGTTTTACCAAAACTTTTAGCTGCAAAAGTCTTAACCACCTTACCGATTTTTGATTGCTTATAGCTCGGATATACAGCCCGCAAAACATCCCAAGCCGTCACAAGTCCTTCGCCGACTTTAGCATAAATATCCTCTACCGATGTAGCTTCAAAATTAGGCAGAACACCGACCAAGCCTTTTTCATTAAACTCTAAATTTTCACCTTTGAATGTGCGTTCCAACATTTGCTCACCCAAAGTAACAAATTGTTCGCGTTTGCTGGAACGAACATATCGTCTGATAGCCGCTTTAGCTTTTCCGGTAACGACGAATCTGTCCCATTCGGGAGACGGATGCTGTGCTTTTGATGTTAAAATTTCAATTTGATCACCATTTTGCAAAATAGTTCTCAAAGGCTTAATTTCGCCGTTAATTTTGACACCGACACAAGTATTTCCCACTTTTGAGTGAACAGCATAAGCAAAATCAACCGGTGTTGAATTAACCGGCAATCCGATTAAATCCCCCTTAGGTGTAAAGCAAAATACCTGATCATTATACATTTCCAGCTTGGTATTTTCCAAAAACTCTTCCGGATTCGATGCCTCTTCCAATATTTCCAAAAGTTCTTGAATCCATCTGAAGTTTTTGCCGACTACTTTTTCGCCTTGCTTATAAGCCCAATGCGCCGCCACACCTTTTTCATTAACTTCGTGCATTTCTTGAGTTCTTATTTGAATCTCAATGCGCGTATTTTCCGGACCTATAACACCGGTATGCAACGATTTATAACCGTTTGGTTTCGGGGTTGAAATATAATCCTTAAAGCGTCTTGGGACCATGTGATATTTACTATGAACAATACCCAAAGCCTGATAACAAGACCCGACATCATCAACAATAATTCTAAATGCCATAATATCTGACAATTGTTCGAATGAGGCGTTTTTCTTTTGCATTTTTCGCCAAATTGAATAAGGCGATTTTTCTCTACCCGAAACAGTAGCTCTAACACCGCCCTCTTCCATATCTTTTTCAAGTTGCTTAATAATGGCGGGTACAATATTGCTACCTTGTTCACGCAAAAAGTTCAAACGCGCGGTAATAGATTCATATGCTTCTTTATGAAGCTCGCGAAAAGCAATCTCCTCCAGCTCCGATTTAATTTCCTGCATACCGATTCTTTCGGCCAAAGGAGCATAAATATCCAATGTCTCTTTAGCTATTCGTGCTCTTTTTTCATCAGCACAAAAATGCAAAGTTCTCATATTATGCAATCTATCAGCCAGCTTAATCAAAAGAACGCGAATATCCTCTGACATTGCCAACAGCAATTTTCTGAAATTCTCCGCTTGCTTAGTATCTTTTGATTTTAGCTCAATCATTGCCAATTTGGTCAAACCATCAACAATCTGAGCAACCTGCGGACCGAACAATTCCTTAACTTCTTCAATTGTTGCATCGGTATCCTCTACCGTATCATGCAACAAACCTGCAATAATAGATGTTGCATCAAGCTTAAACTTGGTCAAAATACCGGCAACCTCAATCGGGTGTGAATAATACGGATCACCGGATGTTCTAAGCTGCGCACCATGTTTTTTCATTGCATACACATATGCACGGTTCAATGCGTCTTCATCAGCATCCGTATCATATGACTTTACCAAATCAACTAATTCATATTGTCTTAACATTTTTACTCATATCAAAATAAAAAAAAGTTTCAGTTATTATAAACTTACACCCGCATAGGTTAAATTAAGTTTAAATATCTGAAACTTTTAATGCAAGAAAAATCTGATTAGAAACGAATCATTTATTCGTCAAAATCATCCATTCCGTCAAAACCTTCGTCACCGAAAAACTCTTCGTCGCCCATTTCGATATCATTATCGATTTCACTATCGGCGTCCAAATCCATAGCATCGTCATCATCAACGCCGTGAATTTGCATAGAATCTTCCAATTCAACTTGTGGCAAAAGACCTGAGAATTGTTCATCCAAATCAGCCAACTCTCTTTCAGCAGCCATAATTTCAAGCTCTTCTTCTTCAGGCTCTTCAACCTCAACAAATTTTTGCAATCCCATAACCAAAGAGCGTTGCAATTCTTCAATACTGACTGTTTCTTCAGCAATTTCACGCAAAGCCACAACAGAGTTTTTGTCATTATCTCTGTCAACTGTCAAAGGCGAACCAGAAGAAATATCTTTTGCGCGTTGGGCAGCTACCATCAAAAGTTCGTAGCGATTCGGAATTTTATCAATACAATCTTCAACTGTTACACGAGCCATTTTTTTAAATCCTTCATAAATTAAAAAGTTGTCAAAAAAACAAATACACGATTCGTTGCTATCGTCTATAACTCATCTTAAATACAAAAAGCAAGAAAAAAATGATTTTATTATTGCAATTCAGATAGTTAACTAATGTCTCATAATTTTATGCCCGAACAAGCTTCCTTTGTGTTTTTTCAGTTTTTCGGTAAATTCTTTCCGATTCTTTCGATATTCCAACACATCGCTCATCGGTGCTTTGTGATCTTGTACAATACCCTGCATTGTTGCAAATCTGACATTTTGTGTAAAATTACTCAAACTTCTTATCTCGTAATCATAATAGCCTTTTTGTATTTCTCTTACAAACTGTACAATTTGCGCTCTGACATTGGCCACTTTATGAGCTTTTATGGTTTTTTCGCATGTATAGCCCCATTCATTTATTGTAAATCCTTGCTTACCGACAATTGCGCCAAGCTCCTTATCTTTTCCCAACATTTTGGCTTTTTGCACAAATCTTGAGCAAGGAAATACCAAATCCAACATTCCCGACGGAACATATTTACCCAAAGGATCTTCTTTATCATGCAGATTCCACAAAATTGTAGCTCTAGAAAACAAAATTCTGTTTTCATCATTATTAGCCCACTCATCAACTTCATCAATTGTTGAGATAAAAGCTTTTATATCTGCCGATGTCAAAAGCGAATCCTTTGTCGGTTTTAGTGTACGCAAATCACTTTTGCTTAATTTGGTTTCCTCTTTATATCCCGGTTGAAATTTCTTGGGATTCAACAGTTTTCTTAAAGTCGGACCCAAATCTTTGTTATAAATCAGCTTGGGTATATAACTGACATTTTGCGGATATTCAATTTCCTCATCATATTCACCCCAAGCTTCCGGCATTAACAAGATGTACAAATGCGTTGAAACATGCTCAATATTTTCAATATCCTTTACCGCGTTGGCAATTCTGGTCGGAAACTTATTTTTAGTTTCTTTAATTCCCGGAAGATTTAATACTTTTTCCGACATATTTGGCACTTCAAATAACTGTGGTCCCAAATACTGATAATATTTTTTAGGAATGTGACTCAAAAACTCAATATACAAATCTTCACTTTCACCTTTGAGACGTTTTTCTTGCATACCATAGCTGGCAATTGTAGCGGCAAACTCTGCATCAAAATCACCCAAAAGGTCATAAAAATCGCCGTATTTTTTATCATAAACCTCATATTTCTTTAATAAAATATAGAGATCTTCCATCTTCAACACTTCGTCATTTTCCAAATCTATTTCAAAAAATGGCGCAAAATCAGACGCACCTGCCTTCACATTAGTTGAAAACAAGATACAAAAAAGTAACAAAACGATTTTTCTCAATATACTCAAATTTGCCCTTTCCATAAAAATAATATATCTATATTAAACGCAAAAAGTATAAAAAAGATAAACATTAAACAATTTATTTAAAATTAAGCTAGACTCTAAGAAAATATTACCATATTATGCTTGCATAAAATGTTAATTTTTTAGGAGATGTTTAATATGGCTTGGACAGATGAAATGGTAGAAGAGCTCAAAAGACTTTGGGCCGAAGGAGTAACAACCGGCGAAATAGGCCGTCGTCTCAATATTTCAAAAAACTCCATTGTAGGAAAAGTACACCGTTTGGGATTATCGGGTCGTCCTTCTCCGATTAAGAAAAAATCGGATAATCCTTCCGCAGAAAAAGCACCCAAAAAAGCCGTTACAAAAGAAAAAAAACCTTCTGTAAAAAAATCTGATACACCTAAATCTGCTGATAAAAAAGTCCAAATAAAAGAACCTGCAACAGAAAAGAAAGAAGCAACTCCTAAACCTGTTGAAGTAAAAAAAGCTCCGGTTGTTCAGGTAAATCCCGAACCTGCCGGTGTATCTAATGAAGAAGACATAAAATTAGCAAAATCAATGACTATGGTCGCACCGACTACTGCAAAAAGCGAAAATTTGTCATTAACCGAATTAGATAATCATACTTGTCGTTGGCCCATAGGCGACCCCAAAGATGAAAATTTTCATTTTTGCGGCAAAAAAATTCGCTTAGGACAAACCTATTGTGAAGAACATGCGGCTATAGCCTATGTAAAACCTAATAAAAAATAATTTTTTATTTTTAATTTGAAGGAAGCATTTACTTTAATTGCTTCCTTTTTTTTTGCGCTTATTCTTCAAATTTTCTTATCAACTCATATATTACTAAAACAACAACCATAAAATAAGGAAATATTGATATGCAAAAAAAATTACTTTTAGCTTGTGCCATCTCAAGTGTTTTAGCCTTCTCAGACAATGCTTATGCTACAAACACCACGCCAATTCCACACAAAAACTCTGCTGCCGGCAGAATTATGCGCAATAATCATTACCACCACCTAAGTTTTTCAGACATTGGTAATGATTACACCGACTTCAAAGATTACTTACAAAAAAAATACGGACTAAGCTATTCTCTTACCGCGTCATTTACTCCGCAATATGGCGCTCCTTCCGGCAAACAGGCAGGATTTCAAACCATTGTTTATCCGGCTATAACTTGGGATATATTCAATAATCACTACGGACAAATGACCTTAAATACCGCATACAATGTTGTCAGATACAGCGGGGCCGACGGACAAAAGATTCAAAACAACATAAATGTAGTAACTCCGATTAACGACTACTCAACTCAATCAAACGAATTTCCGGAACTTTTTATAACCTACCAATTACCTGACGAATACAATTGGTTAACCATTGGCGCCGGTCAATTTCCGATATACAATTTTGACGGAACATCCTATGATTCCAACCAACAGCAATATTTTATAAATTACGGATTTTCACAAAACGCCTCATCAACTTATTCGACAGCAGGTCTGGGCTCATACTTGCAAGTAGCACCTAACCAAGATTGGAGTTTTGTTGCCGGCTTTCAAGATGCCACCAATATCACCGGTGACAGAATATCTACTTCTAATCTTGATGAAAAACATTTCACTACCTTTGGCTATGTTTCATATGCTCCGACTATCAAAGGTCTAGGTGACGGACAATACACTTTCTTATACTACAATCAACCTTGGGTCGAAGATCAACCGCAAACCACAAACGGATGGTCGCTAAACGCCTCACAAAATATTGGCGACAAATGGTCGGTATTCGGACGCATAAACGGAGTTTCCAAAGATGTTGCCGAGGTTGACAACTCCTATGTCTTGGGTGCGGTGATGAACAACCCCTTCAACCGTAATCCGCTTGATCAAGTCGGTTTTGCACTAGGTTTCAATCACATCAACGAAGATGCTGTCGGAGAACCTCTGGAAAATAACTGGGAAAAAGTTTTGGAAGGCTATATGACTTTCGGCGTTTCCAAATGGATGACCATAACTCCGGATATTCAAGTATATTTTGATCCGGCCTTATCACCAAAATCAGATAACGCCTTTGTATTTTCTTTGAGAACAACTGTATTTTTCTAAGTAAAAAATCTGTATATAAAATGGTAAGTTATACAAAGTTTAACTTTACAAAAAACAATATTTTACGCTAAACTTAGGCAAATTAAACAAGTAAAGTAAAGTTAAAAGATGAAAAAACTTACCATTTTATACGCAATAATGTTTCTGTTTGGCTGTCAAACAACCACTGAAATGACAAACAATTTTGACAACTCAACCGCAATTGATAATACAAAATCATCACAAACACCTATTGTCGGCGGTGTAGAAACCTTATATATTCATCCTTTTGACATTTCTTTTCAAGCTCGTATGGACACCGGCGCCGAAACATCTTCAATCGACGCACAAAACATCCAACCTTTTGAACGCGACGGTGAAAAATGGGTTTCTTTTGATATAACCAACCGCAAAAACAATCAAACTCATCACTTTGAAAAACCCATTATCCGAAAAACCAATATTATCCGCACTATTCAAGAAGAAGTTCGCTATGTCGTACATATGAGCTTGCAAATAGCAGACGAAATAATAGATACCGAATTTACCTTAAATGACCGCTCAAAATTTGAATATCAAGTGCTAATCGGCCGCAATATCATCAATGGCCGCTTTATCATCGACCCATCAATTGAAAACACTTTACACTAGGACATAACATTTTATGAAAAACTCTTTTCCCATCAGACTGTCTTTAGGTATTTTGCTTGTCATATCATTAAGCTTTGCCTTTTATTCAATATATTACAAAACAAAATATTGGGGATTTAGTTTATCACCTAAACAAACATCAAATGTTTGGGCAATTGAAAGCCACATAAATTTTATTGCTGATGATGCCCCTGTCAAGGTAACCTTGAGGATTCCGACCAAGAATCGCGGTTTCAAAGTATTAGAAGAAAGTATTACGGCTAAAGAATACAAAGTCAAAAAACTATCTGATCGCATCGTGTTTTCTCATCCGAAAACAAGCGGTGAACAAAATCTGTATTACAAGCTTATGGTTTTTGATAATACCTTGGGCAAAGACAAAGTCCGAGCGCCTGCACCCGAAAACATAAAAAAACCCCGCTGGAACAAACAAATAACAGCTCAAGCAAAACAAATAATCGAACTATCCCAACAACTGGATGGCCGTGACAATATTGAAAAAATGATAAAATTTTTCAATCAGGAACCGATGGATGCCACACTCAAATCAATGCTTCCCGTCCAGTACAATCAGAAAACAGCTCTCGAATTTATGAGTAATATCTTATCTTTGGAAGATATTCCCACTCGTATTGCTCGAGGCATAAAACTTGAAGAAGGGCAAACAGTCAACCCCGATTTAATGTTAGAAGCATATATTAACGGAGCTTGGTGGCTATATAATCCAAAAACCGGCAAACAAGGTCTGCCTGACAACTTTTTGGTATTTCAACGAGGAGAAGATTCACTACTTGATGTAACCGGCGGCTCTGCTTCCTCTATAAAATTTTCTTTACAAAAATCGATAACTTCATCAATGAATTTAGCCGAAAGACGAGCCCAACTCTCTAAAAATACCGGATTATTCAATTACTCAATATACAACCTGCCGATTGCACAACAAAACACTCTAAAATGGCTCTCGGTATTTCCTATCGGTATTTTGATTGTAGTTTTAATGCGTAACATTGTCGGTATTCAAACTATGGGAACTTTTACCCCTATGTTGATATCAATGTCTTTGGTAAAAACAGGTTTTATCACTGGTTTGACCTGCTTTTTAGCCATTGTATTGCTGGGTTTGGGCATTCGCTTCTTAATGTCAAAATTTAATCTTCTTTTGGTACCGCGAATTTCAGCCGTTGTAATTTTTGTTATTTTGATAATCCACGCACTAACCATTATCGGCTATAATTTTGATATAAAAATAGCGCAAGCTTCGGTCTTTTTTCCCATCATCATTACCGCTTGGATAATTGAACGCGCCTCAATCACTTGGGAAGAAGACGGACCTATTAACGCATCACGCGAATTGATAAACAGTCTCATCGTCGGCATAATTGTTTACTTTGTAATTGCTAATGACACCATTCGCCACATTATGTTTGCCTTTAACGAACTCAACATTGTTATATTGATTGTGGTAATGTTGCTCGGAACTTATACAGGTTATCGCCTAACCGAACTCAAACGCTTTGCCCCGTTGGTAAAAAAATAAAGGAAAACAAATGTTTGGTTTCTTCAAAAGATTTACGACCCCGCAAAAGCTACGCGAAAAAGGCGTACTGGGCATGAATGCACGCAACTTTCATGTCATATCAAAATACAATCCGCGTAACTTATACCCTCTGGTCGATGACAAAGTAAAAACCAAAAATTTGGCCTTAAAAAGCGGTGTCAAAACGCCAAACATGATCGGCGTTATTGAACATCAATTTCAAGTTAAAAATATTTTGGACATGGTAAAAAATCATTCCGAATTTGTTGTCAAACCATCTCACGGTTCCGGTGGCAAAGGCGTTTTGGTAATCAAAAGCTACACGGAAAACAGTTTTACCCTTCCCTCCGGACGCAATATTACCTACAACGAATTATATCAACATATTTCAAATATTTTAAGCGGACTATATTCTCTCGGCGGCCGCTACGATACAGCCTTAATTGAAGAAGTAGTCCACTTTTCCGATGTGTTTAAAGATTATAGTTACCAAGGCGTACCCGATGTCAGAATCATTGTCTATAAAGGATATCCGATTATGGCCATGACTCGTCTTTCAACAGCTCGTTCGGGTGGTCGCGCCAATCTTCATCAGGGAGCCGTCGGCGTCGGACTTGATATCAAAACCGGCAAAACAAAAAAAGCCGTTCAACACAATATTCCTATAACTCACCACCCCGATACCAATGCTGATTTGCGCAAAATCGAGGTACCGATGTGGAAAGAACACTTACTTATTGCTGCAAAAGCTTATGAAATGACCTCTCTTGGTTATTTCGGCGCTGATATTGTGCTTGATGCAAAAAAAGGTCCGATGATGCTTGAACTTAATGCTCGCCCCGGTCTGGCAATTCAAATCGCCAACGGTAGCGGATTGAAAAAAGCTATGAAAAAAGTTGATAAAAAATATCCTATGAATTTAAGCGCTGAAGAAAGAATAAACTTTATTTTATCCTAAATTTTGCAATTTATAATTTCAATACCTATATAGATACTAAAGAAAATTTTTTAAGGAGAAAAAATAATGGCTGCAACCAAACAAATTAAAAATGCCGACACAAAAAAAATCGCCAAAGCTAAAACCAAAAGCTTGCCGGCTGATGAAACAAAACAACTTAAAATGAGCGAAACGAGAGCCAAAAAAATTAAGCATTCATACAAAGTAAAAGACGCCGAAAATTCTTTATTACTAAAGCTAAAAGACGGTGATGTTGTTATCGAAATGTATCCGGAAGTTGCACCAAACCATGTTGCTCGCATCAAAGAATTGGTTCGCGCCGAATTTTACAATGGGCTGAAATTTCATCGTGTAATTGACGGTTTTATGGCTCAAACCGGCTGTCCGTACGGAACAGGCACAGGAGGTTCCGGCAAAAAATTAAAAGCCGAATTTAACCGCACTCCTCACAAGAGAGGGACTGTTTCCATGGCGCGCGCAATGTTTCCTGATTCTGCCGACAGTCAGTTTTTCATTTGCTTTAAGGACTGTTCTTGGCTTGACGGACAGTATACCGTTTGGGGAGAAGTAACCTCCGGTATGGAATATGTCGATATGATAAAAAAAGGCCAAGGAGCAAACGGCGAAGTTTATGATCCTGATGAGATTATATCAATGAAAGTAATCGCCGACATTTAATCCATAAAAAAACTCATATTTCCTAAGATATGAGTTTTTTTTCGCTTAATAGTCTATTATAATTTTCATTCACTCTCCCGTCATCATATCCCACAACTCCTTGCGATAAATCCATAGATTAAACACGCCCATTACAACAGAAATCATACCAAACAGATACAAGAAATAATACCAATTGAGTTCCTCTACATTCATCATTACATCTTGCTTTCCGCCCTTAATAAATCCTATCGCGACTGATGTCGCAACAAAGGATAATATAAAAGCAATCATCCAAATTCTTTTACGCAAGGCATCATCAAGCATTACTACCGTAATTATATAGAACAATAAAAAGGCAAAAAACATATACAATTCCATCAATCAACTCCCCTATCAAAATAAAAGCTTATTGATACATATATATGTGTCTTAATTTGCAAAACAAGATTATAAAAAAATAAAGAATTATTCATCTTCAAAAATTGCCGTATTAACATCAGTATTTATTGTCGGCCACTTACCTTCGGCCAATTGCTCCAATGTATGATTTTTATTACCGAATCTCATATTATAAATCCAATAGTTTGCCATAACTCTTTCAATATAAATACGAGTTTCTGCCGATGGAATAACTTCAATAAACAACAGAGGATCGTCATAAAACCTTGCATTATTTTTCCATTTCAACAAGTTTCCCGGTCCGCCGTTATAAGCCGTTAACATATAAAACAGATTTCCCTCAATAAACGGTTTAGATAATAAATAAGATACATATTTTTGCCCCAGACTTAAATTATAATCCAAATCCAACAGCTTATTCTTTTGCTTCTTTATCGTTTTATCACCGCTGATATGATATGCCGTATTCGGCATGAGTTGCATAATACCTCGAGCACCGGCCCTACTTGTCGCATTATCCTTAAAAGCGGATTCTTGTCTGATTAGAGCCAAAATCAAAGCCTTGTCAACTTCCCAATTTTTATCGTCTGTCCACTTGGGTAACGGATATATTTCTTTTTCATAGTTTCCGCTCAAATTTTCTATATTTTTTTGACGACTTATATTTATAACCAATGAGTGCAATTCATACTGATTTGCCAACAAAATAACAGCCTCTTTTTGATTATCGCTCAAGCTGTCATACACAGAATACAATTCTTTTTCAGCCCAATCATTTTTTCCGACATTTAATAAAAGCAATGCTCTGACAATTGGTTTAGAAGCAATAATTTCGTTAACATAATCCATTTTTTCGAAATCATTCATATAACTGTCTTCATCAAACCCCCAATCAAATGTTTCCCCCAATTGGTAGGCTGCCAAAATTCCATAAAATGTATATTTATGAGCAGCCGCAATCTTAAGCATTTCACGAGATTTGATGTGGTTTCCCAATTTATCATAGGCTCTTGCAGCCCAAAAAGCACCGGCTGACTTTAACCAATCATCCGAATTTTGCGAGCTTCCCAAACGAGTAAAATAGCTCGCTGCCGACTTATAATTTTTCTTTCGCCACGAAGCAAGTCCGGCTACCCAGGTTGCCGTACCCGAATTATGTCTTTTAGAGGCAATTTTTCCCCATTCCAAAGCTTTGGTATCATAATTATCAACCAAATATTTTAGCGCTAATTTTGCTGCCAAATTATCCCAATACATTTTAGGAGCCAAAATTTTAAAACGCTTGTTTTCAAGAACATTGCGCGCTGCCAAGGTCTTTCCTCGTCTTAGCTGAGACTTAAAAATTTTAGCTTGTTTAATTAAAAATTTTCTATTCTTAGGTGATAATCTGTCTAAATATTTTAAGGATATTTTGTCGTCACTTAAATCAACATCACCATCAGAATAATAAACCGGAGATTTTAGTTCTTTTGCGCCCTTTTTCCTGGCTAAATTATAAATTTTTGGCGCCTGAGGATAATCTCGATATTCGCTCAACCAATTTTCTAATTCTTCAATTGAAGAAGCATATGACGGGTGCAAATACTTTTCAGACAAAACATAACCCAAAAGCGCGTAACTATCCAATTTTTCTATCAACGCATCTGCTGTTTCAATATCACCTTTATCAAGGGCCTTAAAAATATTTTTGTATTTTTTAAAATCACCGTCACTAATACCGATATTGTCCATAACCTGCTCATAAATATCCGGCGTAATAACATTTACTTCGGCACAAACCAAATCAGTCTTAAAAATACCAATACTGATATAAACAAGAAGAATTGAAAATATTTTTATTTTTTTCATTATTCTACTTTGACAACCAAACTATTTTTCCGGCACATTCAGTAGCTGTCATACCTTTAACACGACAGCGATTTACTATAATATTTGGAGCCATATCCATCTTATAACAACCTTCGCCGATAAGCGAATAATTATAATATGTTTGAGTGTTAGGATCTATATTGGAAAAAGATAATGTCGTTGTAAGCCCCGGCCATACTAACTTAACATCTATTTGTGATATCTTTCTATCCAAATTAGATAATATATTGAATCTTACATCACAAGTACCGGTACCTTTTATAAAATCGGTTATTTTAAAGTTATCGTAGAAGAAAAAGATATTTTCAGCTTTTTTCATTCTACCATTTTCATCCACCTCAACAAGAGCCTGTCCGCCTCTTTGCGAACCATCCTTGGTCGGTGTATTCAATCTGTACAATTCGCCTTCAGGAATGAACACATCTTCCTCATCCTGTTCGACCTCATCACCAACATTTTCATCTTTTACATTATTACTATTTTTTCTTGGAGCCGATAACATCCTTGACATATCAACATTTGAAGACGATTGTTTGGTCAATTCTTCCAAGGTTGGCCCATCTTTTGTTTCGCTTGCACTAGCCCTTTGAATATCGGCACTCACATTTTTCGGTCTTTTTACAACATTTTTTTTACTTGCTTGAGTATCAAACTGCAACATCTGAGCCGAAGTATCAAATGCCAACATACAAAAAAACGAAAAAACTAAAACACGCAAAAGCATAAATACAATCCTTAATGTTTAATTATTTATCTACGCGATTTTTTAGTGCCTCTATTATCTTTTTTATTTTTATCTTCTTCTACCTTTGAATCGTTTCTTTCATCAGAGGTTAAAGGAGCAACTATATTATCAATAACATCAAAAGCATCCTTATAAATAGCGTCGACCTCTTCTTGAATTTCGGCTATATAATTATCTTCTTCTACCAATTGGTCTTCCCAAGAAATTTCCTTAAACTCGGTATAATACTCACCCAACTTAGGACTTACATATCGGAAGTAATTATTACAAGCACCTTTTGATGTTGAATCACTCAATGTACCGCAACTTACTACGCTTATATCCATATCTTCAAGCAATATAAAGCAACGGTCCGTATCAACTTTTGCTTTCAATGTAATTTGTTGATTCATTTTAATCGGAGGAAGCTTCAACAATGTGGAAACTTTTTTAGAAGTAAAACCTGCGGTTGAATAACGAGATCTTGGTTCTTTTGAACCTTCTCTTCTGCTTTCTTTCTCTTCCCTATCCTCAATATCAATGATATCACCGATTACGCTATCATTCCAA